>Ga0209512_1000096_pt1 | contig 203632 bp, 147 predicted proteins | sample frozenSSSSmetaG_FD_184142 | JGI IMG/M metagenome (GOLD analysis project Ga0209512, IMG submission 184142) | Glacier valley bacterial and archeal communities from Borup Fiord, Nunavut, Canada, to study Microbial Dark Matter (Phase II) -... | ecosystem: Environmental > Aquatic > Freshwater > Ice... | reverse complement strand
CCTGGGTCCTGCAAGTCCAAAACTCAACAACCCCTCGCTCACCATGCGCATAACTCCTCGCAAGAAGTCAATTGCAACCGATAGAACTTCTGCGTTCGTGCCTCACTTCGCAACCGCAGTCCATATGGGAGGCTATGCGTTTTGCGGAGCTGATGTTTGAAAAGCGGGTATGGAGACGCGCGAAGGCGGGCTGGGGACGTCCGGCCTACCAAGGCTGGGCATGTGTGCGTGCAAAAAAACGGGCGTCTGTTTGAGACGCCCGCTTTGATGGAAATGCTGTGTGATGTCAGATCAAGGAAGGGCCTTGATGAGAATGTCCTTGTAGTACGTGGTGCTCTTGGGGTCATGGCCCTGGATGGCGATGGTGCCTTCGCTGAGCTTGCGGCCGGGCATGTTTTTGAGTTCTTTGACGGGATCCCAGCCTTCGGGTTCGATGAAATCGACGGTGGTCTTGCCGTTGACGGAGAGGGTGATGTGCTTGCCTTCGACCTTGATGTTGTAGTCAAACCATTCGCCGTCCGTGCTTGGAGCCAGGGGGACTTTGATGTGCTTACCGCCTTCGGGTTCCTTCTGGCCATCGAGGAGGGCAAGGATGTTGATGACGCCGTAGAGGCTGCCGGTTTTCTTGGGATCAGTGTGGGTGCTGTTGACCTGGCACTCGAAGCCTTTGTCCGGCCAGCCTTTTTCCTGATACTGGGTGTGGAAGTACACGCCGCTGTTGGAACCGGGGGTGGTTTTGACCTTGAGTTTCAGCTCGAAGCTCTGGAACTTGGCTTCGCCGTTCGGGCCGACGTAGAAGAGGTGGGCGCGACCGCCGCTGACCTTGAGCTCGCCGTTTTCGACGGTGAAGACGCCGGGGACTTCTTCATTGGACTTCCAGCCGGTGAGATCCTTGCCATTGAACATGGAGACCCAGCCGTCATCTGCGGCCTGGGCGGAGGTGAATGCGAGCGCCGCAAGGGCGGTGAGTGTGAGTTGTTTGAGCATAGAGGGAATGGGTTAACGTGATGGCGGTGACGCGTCTAACGAGTGAACTGGGATGACCGGGGCTCGTTGGAGTCGAGTCAAAGCTCAGCTGGCCTTTTTGGTCTTTTTAACTGCAGGGGCGGCACTGAGCGGGCTTTCAATTGAAGCCTTTTTGACGGCGGGAGCGCTGAGGTGGCTTTCGAGCACCGTGTTGTTTATCCCGAGGAATTTGGCAGTGCGGTCGGCATCCTCGCTGAAATGACGGAAAGCGAGGCGGGAGAGCTCGCGCTCCACCCAGGGGAGAAGTTCAATGTCAGGGCTTTTTTCGGCCACGCTGACGAGCATGCTCAGAGCATCGCGCATGCGGGTGACGGTGCTCGACGGATCCATGTGACGTGCGCCTTTGCTGCCGAGGGGGATGTCGGAGGGCAGGAGCACGTCTGAATTGCAGAGGGCGCAGGCGCGCTGGATGGTGTTTTCTAGTTCGCGCACGTTGCCCGGCCAGTCGTAGGCGTCGAGCATGTCGAGTGCATCATCGGTGAAGCGCATCTGGGGCCCACGGCGGCGTGCCGAGAGGCGGTGGAGGAAGAACTCGGCCAGCAGGCGCACGTCTTCGCGGCGCTCACGGAGCGGCGGAATGTGGATGCGCACGACGTTGAGGCGGTAGAACAAGTCCTCGCGGAAATTGCCCTTGGCGACTTCGTCTTCGAGATTTTTGTTGGTGGCGGCGAGCACGCGCACATCGGTCTTGAGCGTCTGGTTGCTGCCGACGCGGGAGTACTGGCCTTCCTGGAGCACGCGCAGAAGTTTGCTCTGCACGGCGAGGGGCATGTCGCCAATTTCGTCGAGGAAAAGAGTGCCGCCGTCGCACTGCTCAAAACGCCCGACACGCTGGTTCACCGCACCGGTGAAGGAGCCTTTTTCATGGCCGAAGATTTCGCTTTCGAGCAGGTTGTCAGGGATGGCCGTGACGTTGATGGCGACGAATTCCTTCTGCGCACGCGGGCTGAACTTGTGGATGGCACCTGCGACGAGCTCTTTGCCGCAGCCGCTTTCTCCCGTGATCATGACAGGGGCGTCTGAGCGGGAGACACGACCGATCAGCTTGAACACCTCCTGCATGGGGGCAGAGCGACCGATGATGGTCTCCTGAATCGATTCGGTGGGCACCTCGGCGGCCTGCGCGCGGGTGGCCTTGCGTGCCTCGATGGAGGTGAGGGCGCTTTCGACGACGGTGCGCAGTTCGTAGGGCAGGCGTTCCTTTCCCAGAACATCGTAGGCGCCGAGACGCATGGCCTCGATGACGTGGCTGGTGGTGGCCGTCCCGCTGAACAAGATGACCATCGATTGAGGATCGGTCTGGCGCAGGCGTTTGAGGAGTTCGATGCCAGTAGTGCCATTGAGGCGGACCTCGCAAAGCAGAAGATCGGCCCGCTTTTTGACGTAAGCGGCCAGGGCGTCTTCGCCCCGCTCAAAGGTGCTGATGGAAACGCCCGGGGCTTTCAGATGGGCGGCAGCCCATGCGAGGAAGTCGGCATCTGGATCCACGATAATGAGGTGGGTATCCGGGTTATCTGGCATTAGGGCGTTTTTTGGGGTTGGAAGTGCGTTATCGCAGCAATTGGGGGAGAGGTCAACATTCGTCATACGCCGCCGAAGCGGCGGTGGCGCTGGTGAAAGGCACGAATCGCAGTTTTCAGGTCTTCCTTGGAGAAGTCCGGCCAGAGCTTTTCAGTGATGTAAAATTCGGTGTAGCTGACCTGCCAGAGCAGGAAATTTGAGAGCCGCATTTCGCCCGAAGTCCGGATGAGGAGGTCAGGATCTGGATAGTAGCGCGTGTAGAGATGCTTGCCGAACATTTCGACATCGATCATGGCTTTGTCGAGGTGGCCGCTCTCCACGCTCTGCAGCAGGCTTTTCACGCCGTCGATGATCTCTTCACGCCCCCCGTAGCTGAGGGCCAGAATCAGGGTGAGTCCGGTGTTTTGGGCGGTTGCTTCGATGCAGCGGTGGAGCTCGTTCTGGCAGGACTGGGGCAGGTCATGGAGACGGCCGATGGACTGGAGCCGGACATTTTGCTTCATCATGAGCGGCAGTTCACCACGCAAAAAGATCTCCAGCAGCTTCATCAGCGCCTCGACTTCGCGTTTGGGGCGCTTCCAATTTTCTGAGGAAAAGGCGTAGAGGGTGAGGAATTCGACTCCGATCTCGCTGCAGCCCTCCACGACACGGCGAACGGTTTCCGCTCCGGCTCGATGTCCCTCGGTTCGCGGCAGACCCCGCTCTTTCGCCCAACGGCCGTTGCCGTCCATGATCATGGCGATATGGCGGGGGATGGGTTTCAGATCATCATTAGGGCGGCTCATGCGAAGGGAAAATCTACTGCATGCAGCTGTCTGCGCCAGAAAGTTCTGTGTTCGTGCCGCTCTTGAAGCGGAATGCTGGAATCAGCTCGCGCAAGAAGCAGCACATGCGTTAAGTTTTTTGCGCACGATGAATCCCGGCACCACAGCCAGTCTGATCTGCCCGGCCTGCGGCCAGGCATTTCTCTCCATGCAGCAAAGCATGGAGGGCATGGTGCAGTGCCCGCATTGTGCGCACAATGCGCTGCGCAGCTACTTCGGTACGCAGGCCCAGGTGGCGGGAGTGGCGCAGGTGCGGCGGCGCGTGTCCCAGCAGCAGCCGTTGCAAAGCATGCCGGAGCCCCCGCTGCAGGAAATTCGCGCTATTTCTCAGCCCGCAGCATGGCAGTCAGAGAAGCCGATTCAGGTGCCCGCGAACTTTACGGCACGCCAGAAGACGTTGCAGCATTCACAGGCGCTGATGCCCACGGGTGCGCCGCCACCGCCGTCGGAGGAATTCAAGACGCCGGCGCACTTGCGCGGCTCACCCTGGCGCGGCGCGTTCATCCTGCTGGCCTTTACCGTCGTGTGCGGAGGTGCGCTTTGGCTGTGGTGGGACAGCGTCAACGCACCTGCGGCCAAGCCGGGTGTGGTCGTGGCAGCGCCTCCTGCGGAGAAAGTGGTGAAGAAGGAGCCGCTTGTGCCCAAAACGCAGATCGCCCGTGCTCTGATGCCTGCGCCGGATGTGGGGGCAATGGCTGAGGACGCGAAAACATTGATCACGGAATTTTTCGCCGCTGACACCGCTGAGCGCCGGGCTGCATGCATTCACGATGCCGCCAAATACAGTGCCGAGATCGAGGCGCAGTTTGGTGCCGTGGGTGACAAAAAGACTGAACTGCGGCTGCTTTCACGTATTCCCGGCATGCCGCAGACGCTGCCGGGGGGGCAGCCGGTGCCGCTGTTCAAGCTGGTGACTTCGGCTTGTGCCAATGGCGCGCTTATTCGCCTCGAGACGGGTGCTGATGGCAAGCGCCGCATCAGCTGGCCGCTGCTGCATGAAACGCATGCGGCGGCGCTGGCGGATTTCCTGAAGCAGCCGGCGGGGGAGGCCGCGTGGTTTCACGTGGGATTGCGGCCCAGCCATGGTCTGGATATTGCAGCGGAACTGCGGCCGCGATACATCACTTTTGATATGCAGGTGTCGGCTGGAAGCGAGCCGCATTTCGTGGCGTGTGTGGAGCGTGACACGCCGCTGGGGCGCTTCATGAATCGGGAGAGCGAATGGGGGATGGCCTACCTCGCACGCCTGCTGGTGCGCAGACTCGACATTCAATCTGATGCTCCTTGTCTGCTGGTGATCGATTGTGAAGGCGCTCCCGAACGCTGAAGAGATACAGCGATAGTGGTGGCGGCCCCTGAACGCTGAAGAGGCACAGGCTGTTCGCCTGTGCCTCCGCATGTTGATTCACTGGGTCCGCCGGGTGTTATGAATCCTTTGGCGGCTCACTGGAGCGTTTCTCATCCTCGCGGGCGAGTTCCTCCAGCGTCATTTCCCGGGGCGGAAGGTCTGCCGGATCTTCATCTGGCATCTTCGAGCTTTGGTCTTCGCCAAGGTCTTCCACGTCAGGTTTTTCGACCTCGGGAGGCGGAGCGGACGGTTTGGCGGCAGGGGACTGGTAGTCGTCCTTGTCATCTTCTTCGTCGTCGCCTGAGGACCAGGGATTGTAGTTCTCATTGTCCCAGTCGTCAGCGCCGGGCTGCTCCAGAGCCTTTTCATCTTTGTCGATGTCAGCGTAATACTCTGGGTAGGCCGCACGGTCTTTCTTCTCCATGAAGTAAGCGAGCCAGATGCAGGTCTCATAGAGCACGTACAGTGGTCCGGCGAGCACCAGCATGGTGAACGGATCTGGGGTGGGGGTGACGATGGCCGCGAAAATCGCGATGGCGATGATCGCGTAGGAACGCGTGGTGCTCATCAGCTTGTAGTTCAGGAAGTCCAGCTTCACCATGACCATGACAATGACCGGCAGCTCGAACGCGACGCCGAAAAGCAGGATGAAGCGCGTGGCAAACTTCACGTAGCCATCGAGCCTCCAGCCGTTGGACATGCCGAGGCTTTCATTAAACGTGTAGAAGAATTCCAGGGCCTTGGGCAGCACCACGTAGAAAGCGAAGCAGGCACCGAGCAGGAACAGACCCGCGCCAATGCCGATGGCGGGGAAAATGGCCTTCTTTTCCGCCGGTTTTAACCCAGGCAGGATGAACTGCAGCAGGAAGAAAAGCAGCAGTGGAAACGCGAGGATCACCGCCGCGATCAAGGATAGATTCATTACCATGAGGAAGCCTTCCTGGGGTGTCAGAATCTGCAGCATGGCCTTGAGTTCCTCCGGTGTCTTGATGACGCCGGTGGCCCAGAGCGGGTACTTGATGATCTCGAAGAGTCTGTCGTAGAAGCAGAACGTGACGAGCGTGGAGACCAGCAGCGTCATGGCGATGCGCACGATCATTTTGCGCAGGTCTTCGAGGTGATCGAGGAAGGGTTTTTCCTCATCGCCTTTGCCGCCGAGGTTCATGGCGACTTTTTCGCGAACTTTGAATACTTTTTGGAGCAGGCCGGACCACATGGGAATGAGAGGGGGGGAAGGGGAGTTGCGGATGCGTAGGACTACGGCAGTCCTTGGGCCGCGATCCGCGCGTAGAGAGCCAGCGTCAGGGCGTTGGTGATCACATTGGCAGCAATCATCCCACGCAGTTCTCCCGCGCTAACAAACCGCACGTCGCTGATGTGCTCGCTTCCGTCCGGTTCAGGACGGCTGACGACACACACGGGCTTCGCCGTAAACAGATAAACGATCTCGTCGGTAAAACCTTGCGAAGGAAAATACCAGCCCAGGGGCTGGAGCGTGCCCAGATCTGGATGGAGGGCGCAGCCACATTCCTCACGCAGTTCATTCTGAATGGTGTGGATGATGGACTCACGGGTCACGGCGGTGTCGATCTGACCGGCGGGGAATTCCCACATTGTCTGCATCACGGGCAGGCGCTCCTGATGAACCATGACGAAACGGCCGTCTTCAAGAACGGGAGCGATTGCCACGGCGGCCTTGCGCTTGACCACCATCCAGGGAACTTCGGTCTTGCGGTTGGGGGTTGTGAAAAAGGTCTTTTCGACACCCACGTGAGGGTTGGCATACAGCACTTCGCTGCGGGTCTTCTGCCAGCCCGACTCGGCCCCAGGTGTATAGATTTCAAAATCCGGGATCTGCATGCCGGTCACTCAGGGGTCAAGGCTTTGCGCCAGCGGGCCAGCTGCGCTTTCACATTCTGCGGCGAAGGGGCTCCGATGCCCTTGCGCGCGGCCATGGCCGTTTCCAGGTTCAGGCATGCGGTCACATCGGCGGCGAAGGCCGGGGAGAAGCGCTGGAATTCCTCCAGAGTCATGTCACCAAAGGCGCGCTGCTGCTCGATGGAGTAGGCCACGAGTTTGCCGATGACTTCATGGGCCTGGCGGAAAGGGACGGCATGATTGACGAGGTAGTCGGCCAGATCGGTGGCCAGGAGCATTGGATCGCTCGCTGCTGCGGTCGTTTTGGCACGGTTAACGTCCATGCCGGTGATCATCTCGGTGAACACCTGGAGGGCGATGACGCTGGTGTCGATGGAGTCAAACAGCGGTTCCTTGTCTTCCTGCAGATCGCGATTGTAGGTCATCGGCAGACCTTTGAGCAGGGTGAGAATACTCATGAGGTTGCCGATCAGGCGCGCCGATTTTCCGCGGGTGAGTTCGGCGACATCGGGGTTCTTTTTCTGCGGCATCAAGGACGAGCCGGTGGTGTGTGCATCGCTCAAGGTCACGAAGCCAAACTCGGCGCTGGCCCAGAGGATGACGTCTTCGCTGAGACGGGAAAGGTGGACGCCCAGGAGGGAGATGGCGAAGAGGAGTTCGGCGACGAAATCGCGGTCGCTGACTGCATCCATGGAGTTTTGCGTCACCGAGGCAAAGCCAAGCTGCTGGGCGACGAACTCGCGGTCGATGATGATGGTGCTGCCGGCCAGAGCGCCGGAGCCGAGGGGCATGACATTGAGGCGTTTGCGGCAGTCCGTCAGGCGGTCCGAGTCACGAGACAGCATCTCGACGTAGGCCAGGAGATGATGGGCAAAGAGGACGGGCTGGCCACGCTGGAGGTGGGTGTAGCCGGGCATGACGGTGTCGCCGCCGCGCTCGGCACACTCGACGAGCGCCGCCTGCATGGCGGAGATGAGATCGATGATGCGGGTGATTTCCGCCCTGCAATACAGGCGCACGTCCGTGGCCACCTGGTCATTCCGGCTGCGGGCAGTGTGGAGTTTGGCACCGGCGGGGCCGATGCGCTTGGTCAGCTCTGACTCGATGTTCATGTGGACATCTTCGAGCGACTCTTTGAACTCAAAGTTTCCTGATTCGATCTCCTGGCGGATGGCCAGCAGGCCCGTTTCGATCTGCTGCTGCTCCTCGGCGGTCAAAATGCCCGCTTTGAGCAGGCCTTTGGAATGCGCGATGGAACCGGCGATGTCATGGGGGTAGAGCCTCCAGTCAAACGACACGGATTCTCCATAGCGCTGAACGAGAGCACTGGTTTCCTGAGCAAAACGGCCTTTCCACATAATTTCGAGGGCGCGCAGACTAGCGGCTTTCAGAGCCGGTGCAACCCCTGTGGCAAGGGTGCGAAAACAGGCGGTGCGAGGAACCCGTGCGCAAAATCTGCATTAAGTCCGCATTTGCCAGAATCGCAGTTCTTGTTAATCTCAATCGACGTTCTGCGACAGAGTCTCAGTTGCAGGACCGTTCTACTTTCATGTACGCCGCCACCCTTGCTGAACTTCCTGTTGGCACAGATGCCATCGTCCAAGCCATGCCCACTGGCCGTGCCGGCCTCACCCGGCTGCGTGAGATGGGCATTGTGCCAGGAACCCGCGTCCGTGTGACGCGCCGTGCGCCGCTGGGCGAACCCATTGAAATTTGCGTGCGCGGCTCGCATCTCTCCATGCGCAATCATGAGGCGGCATTCATCGCCATCTCCCCCGCCGCCGCATGAGCCAGGCCACGTCTGAACCGCCACTCATCGCCATTGTGGGGAACCCGAACTCCGGGAAAACCACACTTTTCAACCTGCTCACCGGGTTGAAGCAAAAAGTGGCGAACTACCCTGGGGTGACCGTCGAAAAGAAGATCGGCGAGTGCTACAGCCAACATGGGAAAAAACTGCGGCTGATCGATCTGCCCGGCGCATACAGCCTGAATGCCCGCTCACCGGATGAAGCCGTGCTGCGCGATGTTTTGCTGGGGCGCCGACCTGATACGCCGCGCCCGGACCGAGTGGTCTGTGTGGTGGATTCGGCCAATCTGGAGCGCAATCTTTACATGGTCAGCCAGGTGCTCGAGCTTGGCCTGCCGACGATTTTGGTGCTGAACATGATGGATGTGGCGGTGCAGCGTGAGTGGCGCATTGACGCGGCGAAGTTGTCCGAGTTGCTCGGGGTCGTGGTAGTGCAAACGCAGGCGGTGAGCGGTCAGGGGCTGATTGAGCTCAAGCTGGCCCTGAGTCGTGAAGACCTCACACCGCCGAAGTGGCAGAGTGCGAAGCTGCCTGAAGGGGTGCGAGCCGCACTGGAACAAAGCCGCGGCACTTTGTGCCAGACGGGAGCGATTCACAGCCGAGCTTCATTGCTGGAGCCGCTGTATTTGCTGTCCGATCACAATCCGACGCACGATGGCATCGCTGACGCGCAGATCGCGCGCATCCATGAACTGCGCAGCAGCATGGAGGCGAGCTTTCCGGGCTGGGAGGACGAGCTCGTCGCTGAGCGTTACCGAGGCATCGAGAAATTGTGCGAGCAGGTCTTGAAGCGGCCTGATCAGGAGATCGAAACCATCACCACGAAAATTGACCGCGTCCTGCTGCATCCGGTGCTTGGATTCGTGAACCTGCTGCTGGTGCTGGGGCTGCTGTTCTTCCTCATTTTCAAGGTGGCTGAGGGCCCCATGGGCTGGATTGAGGCCGGATTCGGCCAGCTTGGCACCTGGGTGGAGGGGCTGATGTCTGCGGGGGATTTTCGCGATCTCATCGTGAATGGCGTTGTGCCTGGAGTCGGTGGCGTGGTCATCTTCCTGCCGCAGATTCTCATCCTGTTCTTCTTCATCGGCATCATGGAGGACACGGGCTACATGTCGCGGCTCGCCTTCATCATGGACTGGGCGATGAGCAAGGTGGGCCTCAACGGCAAGTCGTTCCTGCCCTTTCTGAGTTCGTATGCCTGCGCCATTCCCGGCGTGATGGCGGCGCGAACGATCGACAGTCCCAAGGACCGACTGATCACTATTCTGATTGCACCGCTGGCCTCCTGCTCGGCGCGTTTGCCGGTTTATTCGCTGCTGATTGGCGTGCTGTTTCCGGTGGGGGAAGTCGGTGCGCTGACCCAGGCAGGGATCATGCTGGGGCTTTATGCGCTGGGCACGTTTGGCGCGTTCTTCTTTGCGTGGGTGTTTAACAAGTGCGTCATGAAAGGCGCGGCGAGTCCGATGATTCTGGAAATGCCGTCTTACAAGATGCCTGCGATCAAGAGCATCCTGCTGCATGTGTGGCAGCGTGCGCGGATGTTCCTGGTTCGCGCAGGGACGATCATCATGGGCATCTCTATCCTCATCTGGGCGGCCTCGACTTATCCGAAGACCGATACGGAGGACAAGGCGCTCCAGCTTGAAAACAGCTTTGCGGGTCGTGCCGGCAAGCTGATCGAGCCCGCCATCGCTCCACTGGGCTATGACTGGAAGATTGGCATCGGGCTCATTGGAAGCTTTGCCGCCCGCGAGGTGTTCAATTCCACGATGGGCGTGGTTTATGCCGTGGAAAGCGGAGATGACGACAACCTGACCCCGCTGCGCGACAAGCTGGCATCGGAGCGCCGCCCTGATGGCCGGGCGGTTTACACGCCGCTCGTCTGCATCAGCCTGCTGGTGTTTTATGTCTTTGCCATGCAGTGCGTCAGCACCATCGCCATCGTGAAGCGCGAGACGGGAAGTTGGAAATGGGCGATGTTTCAGCTCGGGTACATGACCGGAACGGCGTATGTACTAAGTCTGCTGATCTTCCAGATTGGCAGTGCGCTAGGCTACTAACCACCTCCCACCATGAACGCAGACTGGCAATCCATCGCAGCGATCGCGGCCGTGCTCGTCACGATCACGCTTTTCATCGTCCGTTCCACCAAACGCCGGAAGAAGCCGGGGTGTGGTGGGAGTTGCGGCTGTGGAAAATGAGGCGCAGAGTGCCTTACTGCCATGATAGCGATTGATCTCTGCACGTTTGATTCCAGAGCTGCCGCCAAATCGCCAGCGGCCTTTGCTGCGGTGGTGGTGGATTGCGTGGAAGAGTCCTGGGACAATGGGGCAGACTTGGTGCTGCTGCCGGAATTCGCCTGGGTGGGGCTGGTGCCTTTGGTCGAGCCTAAAACTCTGAAACGAACGGCTGAGGTGTTTTGGGGGGAAGTGCTGCCAGCGCTGAAATCACTGCTGATCCGCCCAGGGAAGGCGGTCGTGCTTGGCACGGTACCGTTCTGGGATGAGGAGCGCCAGGAATTGCGCAACCGGGCACCGATCTTGGTGGAAGATCGAGTCCTGCATCAGGACAAGCTGCACCTGACGCCGTGGGAATCGGATTTTTCACCGGGGACTGAACTGCATCTCTGGGAGTTTGCCGGGCTGCGTTTTGCGGTGGTGATCTGCCTGGACATCGAAATTCCAGAAATCAGCACGCGGCTGCGCGGGGCAGGGGTGGATGTGATGCTCGTGCCGAGCGCCACGGAAACGGTTTTGGGGGTCGAGCGGGTGGGACGCTGCGCCTCGGCACGTGCGGTGGAACTGGGTTGCGTGGTCGGCGTGTGCCATCTGACCGGCAAAACCGAGGTGGAGTTGATCGACGTGAATGTGGGGCGCACCGGGGTTTACTGGCCTTCACAGGCGGCATTTCGTGCTGCTCCACGGTGGAGTGAGAGTGATATCATTGAGAGCGGCATCCACAAACAACGGCTCGTGCTTGATCCCAAGCTTCTGCAAGTCATGCGCAGGATGCCATTGGAGACAAACCCGTCTCTATTGAAAAAAATGCCAGCTTTCGAAGTGGTGCGCGATTGAGTCGGTCGAGACTCAAGCCTTGGCTTTTGCCTTGTGCGCGGCATGTCCGGCCACCTTGGTGTCGGATTTAGACTTTGATGATTTCGACTTGTGGACCGGCTTTTCGTGGTCAGGGCTGACTTTGCCTTTTGCTTTGGCTTCGTTTTCTTCAGCACGCTTTTTCTCGCCGTCTGAAGGTGCAATAGGCGCAATTTCAAGCGGCTGAGCGGCAAGTGTGGCTGGAGCATTCAGCGCAGGAGAACCATCTACATCGTCCGTGACTGTGGCTGGCTTTTCTTTCTCGCCAGCTGGCAGGCCACCCTTGGTGATGACCACTTTGGCGCCGACATTCACGGTGTTGAAGAGATCGACCACATCTTTCATGCCCATGCGCACGCAGCCATAGCTGGCGGGGTGGCCAAGCCGGTTTTCTTCCGGGGTGCCGTGGATGTAGATGAAACGGTTGAAGGCGTTTTTGTTGGTGGTTTCCATGCCACGCAGCCAGAGGATGCGCGAGACAATGGGATCGCGGCCCGGAGCATTGGGTTTGAGCACCTCGCCGTTCCAGCGGCGGCTTTTCAGAACCGCCCCTGCAGGCAGGCCCTGGCCGATTTTGGCGATGACTTCATGCTGGCCCAAGGGGGTCCGGTTGCTGCCTTTTTGGTCGCCGAGGCCAAATTTCGAAGTCGAGATGACATACTGCTTGGTGAGTTTGCCCTCGCTATAGATGCCGAGTTTCTGATCTTTCACGCTGACCACCACGTCCCCTTTGGGCGGTGAGGTGCATTGACTGAGCGCTCCAGCCAGCAGGACACACCCGACGACCTTGAAAAGGCAGTCACTGAATCGGGATTTTTTAGAAGTCCGGCTAAAGAGTAGCATGTGCTAGAAGAATGATATAAACTAAGATATTCGCAACTCTGAATTATTACTGTGATCAACGTCAGCAACCAAGCAGGTATTTCGCAAGACCCGTGCCATTTACTCGATTGATGCTTGGTTAAGGCGTTACGTATCACCCTTTTATTCAGTATTCAACCCCCGCAAACATGGACGAATCTCCCCTTCACATCCGCCCGTATCAGGAAAAGGACCTGTCGCAATTGCGCCAGATTACTGTGGCGTCCTTTGGCAGCGTCGCTTTGGAGCAGATGCTGGAGCACAAATTTGGCCTCTGGAATGAGCGCGACTGGAAGGTGCGCAAGGCGAGCCACATCGACGACGACGTGACGCAGTGCCCGGAGGGGTGTTTTGTGGCGGAGCGGGGCAGTGAGATCCTCGGCTACATCACCACCCGGCTGGACCGGTTGAATGAACGGGGCCGCATACCCAACATCGCCGTGGTGGAAAGCGCCCGGGGACTGGGGCTGGGACGCCGCCTGATCCAGCACGCCCTGGATTACATGCGTGACGAGGGAATGAAGCTGGCGCAGATCGAAACGATGGCCTCAAATGCCATCGGTCAGCACCTGTATCCGAGCTGCGGATTTGAGGAAGTTTCCCGCCAGGTGCACTATGCGATGAAGCTCTGACCCCGTCAGCCGGATGTCTGCGGGTTTGCATTGTCGCCCAAACTGGCCGATAAACACCGCCTCCTACTCTAGAAAACGCTTGTGACCACCCCACGCAGACCCGAACACGCCCCGAAGAAACCCTCCCTTTTCAGCCGCTTTAAAGCCGGACTGAAACGCGTCATTGGCGGAGACAAGAAGAAGGAGGCGCCGCACTCGCCAGCCAAAGAATCTGGCCATTCGAAAGAACACCATCCCGCCACGATTCATGCGCACAAGCGTCCGCATGAGGACAAGCCGCGTGAGCTCGCCCCCCGTCAGCCGCGTGAGCAAGCCCCTCGGCAGCCACGTGATCGTGGTGACCGTCCGGAACGCTCAGAGCGCCCGGAGCGTGATGCCCGCCGCGGCCCGCCGCGTGGCCGGGAGCGTGATGACAAGCGTCCGCCGCGTGGCCCCCGTGAGGACAAGCCAGTGCGTGAAAATCACGCCCCGGTGGCTCCACCTCCATCTCCCCCTGTCCCTGAAGGCCCCTTTCCTGAAGCTTTTGAAGTGCTCGGTCTTTCGCCTGCCGTGCTGGCAGCCGTGCGTGAAACCGGCTACACCACGCCCACGACGATTCAGGAAAAATCCATCCCCATCATTCTCACTGGCAGAGATGTGATCGGTGCTTCGCAGACCGGCACTGGCAAGACCGCCGCCTTCGCGCTGCCGACGCTCACCCGTCTGGGAGCTCCCGGAAAATTCCGCGTCCTCGTACTCGAGCCGGTTCGTGAGCTCGCCGCGCAGGTGGTGGAACAGTTTGAAAAATACGGCAAGCACACCGGTCTGCGTGTTCTCCTCGTCCATGGCGGTGTCGGCTATGACAAGCAGCGCAAGGGCCTGCAGGAAGGTGTTGACATCGTCGTTGCAACTCCCGGACGTCTGCTTGATTTCATGCAGGAAGGCATCGCTGACCTTCGCGGCATTGAAGTGCTGATTCTCGATGAAGTGGATCGCATGCTCGACATGGGCTTCCTCCCCGATGTGCGCCGCATCATTGAAAAAACGCCGTCTGCGCGCCAGACGCTGTTTTTCTCCGCCACGATGCCGCCGCTGATCAAGAACCTCGCGGATTTCGCGCTCAAAGATCCCGAAAGCGTCGAAGTGGGCATCCGCTTCTCCGCAGCAGAGACCGTCAGCCATTACATGTATCCGATCGCCAGCGATCAGCGCATGGAGCTGCTACTGGCGATTCTGAAGCAGACGCATTTCGAGAGCGTCATGATTTTCACCCGCACCAAGGTGCAGGCAGACCAGATCTACTCCGCGCTCAATCAGCTCAACGAATACAAGGTGGCGGTGATGCACTCCGACATCGGGCAGCGTGACCGTGAGCGCGCCTTGCAGGGCTTCCGCAACGGTGAATTCGAAATCATTGTGGCAACCGACCTCGCCGCGCGTGGTCTGGATGTCAGCGGCGTGACCCACGTGATCAACTACATGGTGCCCGAGCATTCGGAAGACTACGTCCATCGTATTGGCCGTACCGGACGTGCGCAGAAGGAAGGTGATGCCTTTACACTCTTCGCCGCTGACGAGCTCATGAACGTGGCCTCCATCGAGCGACTGATCAGTCAGAAGATCGAGCGCCGGAAGCTTGAAGGATTCAGCTACAAGTATACGACCGCTCTCGACGATGAGGATCGCGCACGCGCCATCCTCACCGGCCGGAAAAAGAAGAAGCGGCGGTAAAGCGCATCAGCGCCCAGGCTTTGAGCCGCTCGTAATGCAAGGCGGGCGGCGCTGAGTCAGGCCGGCGAATGAACAACGCGCGCAGCATCTGCTGCAGGCTGCGCGGTACGCCGAGCCATGTGACGTGGAGCTTGTAGCGGCGCGCGAATTGAAACACCAGCTGCGCAAACTCGAAGGTGCGATCATGGCCGTTGCGCTCGTAGCCGAAGCGCAGAGCCAGCCGTTTGCAAATGTGGCCGCGCTGCAGTTGCTCAATGGCCCAGGCGTAGTCTTCGGCGGTGACCAGGCTCTCATCGAATGGAACGGACTCCCACAACTTGCGCCGTATCATGCCCATGCTGTTGCTGTAGATGGAGCCAAACTTGAGACCCTTGGCGCTCAGTTCGTCCCAGGTGATGGCGTCGCTGTAGAATGGATCGTCGTCCCACTTGGCACTCACACAGGCGACGCGGGGATCTTCAAAGGCGGCGAGCATGCGTTCTATGGCGTCATCGTCTTCCAGAGTGGTGTGCGAACTCAGCACGAGTGCGAGATCTGTGTGAAGATGTTTGAGACCGTGATTGAGCACACGCGCGTGATGGTAGGGCTGTGACCATGCAATCACCCGGCCACCCGCTTGAGTGATCAGCGCGGCTGAATTGTCCGTGCTGCCGGTGTCCACGCCGAGAATGAAGAGGGGGCGGATGGTTTGCGCCTGCAGTCGTTGGAGCACACGCGGAAGTGTGGCTGCGGAGTTCTTGAAGCGGATGAGGACACCGATGGTGGGACGCATGCTGGAGAAGAGGTGAGGTGAAATCTAAATGCGTGAGGAAGTGTTGGCTCCCCCCTCAATCGGGGGCGGTGAGATGATGCGGTGTCAGGGCTTGATTTCAGCTGTGAAGGATCTTTTCAAACTCTTGATTGCCCTGCTGCTCTATGGCGGTTTTGCGCCGCTGCTCGGGGTGATGATGGCATCGCGGCGCGCCTGGCAGCGGGCGTTGTTTGGATTGATGATTTTCATGCCCACTCTGCAGCCTGGAAGATTCACGCTGATGATCGGCAGCATCGAGAAGTACCGTGGCCACACCAAGGGCTATGAGGTTTCCCTGATTGAGGTGTTTGCCATCGCCTTGATCATCGCCGTGGCGCAAAGTCCGCGTGATCCGGCGGTGCCGCCGCGCAAAAGGTGGCCGCCTGGAACATGGGTGTATGCATTGTGGACGGTGGTGGGCTTGCTCTCTGTGGCCAATGCCTGGGATGCCTCGATGGCGTGGATGGCTTTTTCGCGATTTGGCAAAGGGACGCTGATCTTCGTGGCTGCGGCGATGTATTTGCGTGATGACAAAGATCTGCGAGCCGCCCTGATCGGGCTTGGGTTCAGCCTGGTCGTGCAGGGCTGGATTTGCATGAAGATGCGCTACCTGGAAGGCTACTTTCAGATCAAGGGCTGGTTTGAGCATCAGAACCCCATGTCCATGTGGGCGTACATGACGGCATGCGTGGTATTTGCTGCTGCTTTACACAAGGATGTGAGAGGGCGCCTGCTGTGGCTCTGCCTAGCTGCATTTGGCGCGGCGGGGCTGTGCGTGCTGCTTTCGGTTTCCCGGGCGGCACTGGCAGCGTATGCCGTGGGTGCTGCGATCGTACTTGGCATGGCATGGCTGCGCGGCCCCGGGATGCGCACGGCAGTGTTTTCTGTGATGGGGGTGGTGGGTGCCGTGATGGTGATGATGTTTGCCATGGACTCGCTCAATTCACGCCTCAAGGAGGTCAAGGAGAGCAAGGAAAAGAATGCCGAGGATCTGCGTCCGGTGCTGAACCGCCAGTGCCTGGCGATGCTGCACGATTACCCGCTGCTGGGCATCGGGTGGAACAACTACGGCCTCGCCAACAGCCGTCCGCTGGGCGCGAAATACAGCGCGATTTTGGAGGAGTGGGACGCCGAGCGCGGCTTTGCGATCATTGATGAACTTTACTGGGGCAATCCGCTGACGGAAAGCCTCTACTACCTGCTGCTGGCGGAGAATGGGTGGCTGGGCTGGTCGCTGTTTCTAGTCTTTGAGGCGGTCACACTTTGGTGCGCGCTACGTGCCTGGCTCTATCATGGCAAAAGCCTGATGGGCTATGTCGCTTTCGGCATTCTCGTGGCGCTGTCCATCTGCTACCTGCATGGAACGGTGGAGCGCATTCTGACGCAGACCAAGAATCTGTCTCACTGGCTCATGCTGGCCGGGATGGTGTCCGGGATGGAGATGAGCCGCAGGGCGGCAGTCCGAAACAAGAAGCAGCTGCGTATGCGCTGATCAGAAGGCCAGTGCGGGCCCCTGCTGGTTGCGGACATATTTCAGCACGGCTTCGGTGCGTGATCTGACCTTGAGCTTGTGGTAGATCGTCTTCAAATAATCACGCACGGTTTCATAGCTGATGCCCATCTCGAAGGCGGCTTCTTTGGCGCTCAGACCTTTCACAAACAGACTCAGCAATTCATTTTCACGGTGCGTGATGCCGGGGATGCGGGGCTGGACCTTTGCCGATTTGGTTTGGAACGCCGAGATCACCACGCGCGAAATGGCTGGACTCAGCGGGCCACCGCCGATCGCGGCGGCGCGCACGGCTTCGAGCAGATGTTCGGTCGGTGCGGTCTTGAGCACGTAGCCACAAGCACCGGCCTTCAGCGCGGCGAAGACCTGCTGCGGGGTGTCATCGCCAGTGAGCATGACAAATGCTGTGGCAGGCATGTGGCATTCGAGCATGCTCAAGCAATCAATGCCGGTCTTTCCCGGCAGCTTCATGTCGAGCAGCACAACATCCGGCCTGGAGTCCAAGATAGATGCCACTGCTTGTTCGGCGTTGTTGAAAACAGCCAAGAGTTCAAAACCACGCTCTGGCACCAAGATTTTTCTCAGAAACGCCTGAAAATGAGGGTCATCCTCGACACAGGCGACACGAATGGAGGGCAGGGTGTTCATGATTTTGGAGGCTCAAAAGGAACACTGGAAGTGTGTTACAATGGTACGCTCCGAACGAAACACGCAGACCGCAAGCCGGGTCGTTTCAAATCAGGCTTTTGAAGCAAGAATGAATCGAGGTTTAGGCTTTGCTAAACTTGATTCAATATTAATGCGCCCGATTGCTTATGCTCTGCTGGCTTTGTGCTGCTACCGAGACGGCGTCTCAGGCGCAAAAAGGGCTTTTCGACCCACTGATGCATCATCCAGGAGGCTGCGAGCGTGAGGAGGAATGCTACGGTACCACGAAGGATCATGAGATGGAGATGGCTCAGACTTTCAGGTGCAGGCAGCCAGTGCGCGACAAGTGATAACAGCAGCGCATGTGTCAGATAAAAGGCATACGAAAGCACGCCGAGCCGGCTGACCCAGCGCCAGTTCAAGAAACGCAGGGGCAGGGCGTCGGAGTAGCGGATGACGGCGATGAAGACAGGCATCAGGGCAAGTCCTTGAAGAGTGTAACGCCATGTCTCGCGAAAAGGGACGCTGCGGATGACGAATGTGGCCAGCAAGAGGGCGACACAGGAAGGCAGCAGCAGCCAAAGCCAGTGACTGCGCCGAATGCGCGTGGCATCCAAGGCAGGATTTCCCCAGACTGCGAGAGCACAGCCAAAGAGCAGTCCATCAAGCCGCGTGTCCGTGGCATGGCAGGTGCGTGGATGATGAGCTGAGCCGGAGTGCAGATCAATGGCGGAGAATTGATGAACCAGCAGCGTGCGCCACGCGAGTACGGCGACGCAGAGGGTCATCAGCAGAGCGAATTGATGACGGCGGTCCGGTATGAAGCGACGCATGGCGAGATAGAGAAAAGGAAAGAGCAGGTAGAAATGCTCCTCCACTGCAAGCGACCAGAGAATCTCCGTGCCGGGTGGCTGAACGCCACCGGTGATCTCCCAATAATTCGCGGCGAAGAGTGCCTGTGCCGTCAATGCCTGACCATGGAAGCCACCCGGCAAAACGCTCAGGAAAGTGAGCAAGGCAATGACAGCCAAGATCAGATAAAACGGCGGGAGGATGCGCAGGGTGCGACGCAGGAAGAACTGGCGGAGATTGGCACCACCATGCTTTTCGCATTCCATCCGCAGCAGGGTGGTGATGAGGTAGCCGCTGAGAAAGAAGAAGACTGTGACTCCGAACAAGCCGGGAACCACATGGGAGAGACCGGCATGGCTGAGAAAGACGATCAAGATGGCCACAGCGCGCATGCCATCGAGAGAGGCGATGTGAAACGCGCCCTGGCTGGGGGCTTTAGAATCCATGGTCTGGAATGAGCTGAGGTTGAGGCATGGGCTGCGTCGAGACTTCAGAGTCGACTGTCTGGCTCGCGAACCCCATGGGGGTGCCCCAGTCGGGTTTGGCTGCACGATGGCCAAGCACCCAGCGATAAACCTCGTGGATCTGCACGGCCTTGGCCTCCCAGGAGTAATATTTGCGAACATGCGCCTGAGCGAGTTCGCCTGCGCTGTGAAGTTGTGCGGGATCTTCGCGCAGCTCCGTGAGCAACTGGCGCAGACGGGTGACTATGTCCTCACGCGTGGTCATGGGAAGCACGTAGCCGGTTCCTGGTGGCACAAGCTCGGGCGGGCCGCCGTGATCCAGCACGACGGCGGGGATTCCCAAGGCCATGGCTTCCAGGACGACGCCGCCGCCGAATTCACGAATGCTGGGGAATACGAAGAGATCGCTCTCACGAAGGCGGGCACCGAGCTGGGCATGTGGAATCCAGCCGTCCATGCAAACGCCGGCGGTGATGTTCTCGCTTTGTGCCATGGCTTGCAGACGCTCGCGTTCCGGACCGTCGCCGATGATGTCGAGATGCAGCGCTCCACTGCGAATCAAAGGGGCGGCAGCGGCAATGAGCATGTCCACGCCCTTCAGGGCTACGAGACGTCCGACAAAGGAAATGCGGAGCGGCTTGGACGGATCAGTGATGGCGGGTGCTTTGGGCGTGAGGGGAAATTTTTCCAAATCGACTGCGTTCTCGGGCATGAAGACGCAGCGGCTGCGAAGATGCGCGGGCATTTCATGGAGGGTCGTGCGTGAAGCGGTGAGAATGGCGTGCGCGGATTCACGAGTATGTTTCAAGCCCGGTGAGAAACGGTAGAACGCACGCAGCCGTCCTGCACCATCGCGCTCCTGCTGCCGCAAATCATCAAAGCCTTGCGGCCATGGCACGCCGCCATTCAATGGTCCCAGCACGAAGGGAACGCCGATCTTTTTCAGCCGAGGCGCGATCCAGCTTGCCGTGGTGGGAGAGAGGGGCAGCAGGCGGTGTACGAGATCGAATTCGCCAGCACGCAGCCTGGGGCCGAAGGTCTGCCAGAGTTTGCGCTCGAAGAATGGATAAACGAGATTGGAGAGCACGGCGTAGAGGCTCCAGCTGAAGCTGCCTTTGCGGCTGAACTTTGTGGTCAGACTCCAGGAGAGGTGCTGCAGGCGGCGGTTGTTGATGGCGGTGAAGTCGGTGCCTTCCACCATGCCGGCACGAAGAAAATCATCGCGATTGCGCCACTCGGTGACGATGTGGGCATCGGTCTGTGCGGCGATGGCCTTCGCGCAGGACCAGCCGACCAGCGCCGCGCTGGTGAGTGTCGGATTGGCTGCCTCGGCAATGATAAGCGGGCGGATGCGACGGGGGGAGGTTGTCATTGTGTGGGGCTGGAGGGTCCGATGTTGAGGTTCAAACCAATGGGTGTGGCATTAGGCGCTCCGGCTGAGTTGCCTTCATTGGCCGCGACCAGGCGCGTGAAGGTGTTGACCGCGTCATGCAAAAAGCCACCGGGGGACATGCTGCCACTGCCGGGGACATACACGATGTCTCCGGGCTCCAAGCGCACATTGGTGGCTTTGCCTTGAATGATGTCTCTGGCATTGACCGTGGCGATTTTGGGTTCTGTCAGCGAACCGCGCACAATGGTGACGTGGGTGAGGTCTGCTTCTGGCCGGATGCCGAGGCCGCGACCGAGTGCGGTGATCAAATTCATTTCGTTCATGAAACCAACGGGGCGGGGCTCGGTGACGGCACCCAAAACATAGATTTCATTGGTCATGGAGGACGGGAGATAAATGAAGTCATCGGGCTCGATGTAGATGTTTTGAGACATGTCGCCTTCACGGATGAGCTTCTGAAAATCCACCGGCAGCATTTTGCCGCCGCGTATGAGAAAGCTGTGGCTGAGATCGGCGAGTTCTTCGGTGGTGCCGGTGAAGCTTGAAGCGAAGAGACCACCGGCCTGAGTGACGGCATCCAGCACGCGCATGGGGCGGTTCAATGGATAGATGCCAGGAGAATTGACACGCCCCAGCACCCACACTCGCTGGCTGCTGACCTCACGCAGCGTCACTGAAACCTGCGGCTGCTTGTAATAGCGTGTGAGCATTTTTTCCATCTCCTCACGGAGCTGGGTTGTCGGCTTGCCCTTCACATCAATGCCGGGAAGCAGGTCGAAGTAGAGCTTGCTGTCAGGCGTGACAAAGGTGTCCGCGCGCGTGCCGGTTTCACCGATGATTTCGATCTCCAGCTTGTCCCCCGGCCCCAGCGTATATGGTTTGGGCGAGGGCTTGAGCCACTCGGGATGGATGGGTTCCTGGCGCTTGGTCTGTGTGAAGGCGGCGTCCGTGATGGTGCCTTGTGTGCGGGCATCGAATTTTTTCTGCTCCTTCATCATTGAGCAGGCATTGAGCAGCGCAAGGCAGCAGGTGATCAGGGCGGTGACTCTCATGCGAAAATATCCCTGCTGCACAATCCGCCGACAATCCCCGCAGCTGTGGGGTTGCTGAAAAGGCTACTTGGTTTGATCGAGGTATTTGATCACGGCCTCGGTGCGGGAGCGCACGTGCAGCTTGGCATACACCGACTTGAGGTAGTCGCGCACGGTGGCGTAGCTGATACCCAGTTTGTCAGACACTTCCTTTGGCACCATGCCCTCAGAGAGCATTTCGAGAATCTGGCATTCCCGAGGCGTGAGGCCCGGCATGCGTTTGCGCACGGTTTTCGCCGGGTTTTGAAACGACTGGATGAGCAGGAGGGCAATCTCCTGGCTGAGCGGGGCTCCACCAGCGCTGGCTTGAAGAATGCCGGCGATGATCTCGGATGGTTTTGAACTCTTTAACAAATAGCCGCTGGCACCTGCACGCAGCGCCGCGAACACCCTTTGTGAATCATCGTGAATCGTGAGCACCACAAATGCCGTGGCGGGCATGCGCGGTGCAAGGTGACGGATCAAATCCATGCCGCACATGTGGGGAAGCTCCAGATCCACGACCACCACATCGGGCCGTGTTTCGAGCAGAGGTTTCGCTGCGGCTTCCGCGCTTTCCCAAGCTCCGGCAAACGCCAGCTGGCCTCCGGGCTTGCTGATGAGCTTCTTCAGAAAGAGTCGCAGTGTCGGATCGTCCTCGATCACGGCCACTTGCAGAATGCGGTTGGCGGCAGGTGTTGCAGCAGGCTCCAAAGTGGCGATCATGAATCCAATTAACTGAAGAAAATAATGTGCAGCAATTACGTGAACCTTTATTAGCGCAGCTGAGGCAGGATCGGCTGCTGAATGTAGGGGCCGATATTGGCGCGGGTCCAGCCTGATACCGCACCCTGGAGGAAGGCGTTGATGGCCATGTGGAGCAGTTCCTCGGCACGAGCCCAGGGCTTGTCCGCGACAAACAGGATGTCCTTTGGTTCCAGGCGGAATCCTTTGGCGCGTGCTGTGAGCACGTCTTCCATATCCACCACGAAGCGTTCAGGCTTTTCAAAGGAGCCGCGCACCACGAGCACCCGCCGCGTGTAGGCCTTCGGTGTGAAGCCTCCCGCCTGAGCGATGGCGCTGTGGACGGAAGTGTGGGCCAGCAGACCTTGAGTGCCCTGCATTTTTACATTGCCGAGCACATAGATTTCGTTGGAGTTGGCGGAAGGGAAGTAGAGGTAATCCCCCGGTTCAACACGTGCGTTTTGCTTCATGTCACCGTGCAGAAAGAGCGCTTCCAAATTGACCGGCAATCGAGTCTGCCCGCGCATGACGAAACTGCGGCCCAGGTCTGCGAGCTCCACGGTGTTCTGTTGAAACAAGCCGGTTTCCAAACCGCCGGCTTCAGCCACCACTTCGAGAATGGTGAGCGGGCGGTCGAGATTGATGGCTCCTTTTTTCACCACCTTGCCGAGCACATAGACTTTACGGCTCTGAAAGGTGGAAGGTGTGACCACCACGCGGGCATTGCGATAGTAGCGCCTCAGTTCGGTGACCAGTTTTTCGCGCAGTTGATCCAGACTGAGCCCGGACACCTGGATGTCACGTGCCTGCATGTAGGTCAGTTTGCCATCCGGGCCGACCGGTACTTCCTTGCGCTCAAGACCTTCAAAGCCGGGCATGTTGATGTTCACCGCATCTCCCGGACCGAGTGGAAGGGCTGTCTGCGCCCAGGCTGAGGAAAAGCTGCTGAGCAACAGGGCGAGTGCCCCAAAACGAGCCAGCGCGGCCGGACGCAACGTGGGGGCGCGGTCAAGCAATGCGGCGATGAGCCTGCAACCCGCGTCACGATACATGCGCAGGGCATCCTGAACCTTCTGCACCAAGCACGTTCCGCTGGAGCCGGCCCAGATGAGATTGGGAAGCTGCTCAGCAATCAGCAATGCTTCCGGCTGCTCCACAGCAGGAAGTTCGATGAGGATCACCACGCCCTGCAGTGTGCGCCAGTGTGCCAGTGCTGCCTGCCATTGTTGTCTTTGTGAGGGAGTCCACTGCCATTCTTCATCCATGCCGATGCGGTACGGGCGGTTGGTGATTTCGTGGGTGATCTTTCCGGGACGTTCAGGCTGATCCACGGCTGCCGTGAGTGTGAGGGCATCCTCAGTGAGCTCTCGTGTGATCGTGATGCATGCCAGACCACGCCGGATGGCGGCATCAGCGAGCAGTCCGATCAAGCGGGGGGCTGCGTTGTCCTCAGCAGCATGCAACACACCACAGATCATGGCACCGCCACTGGTATGTGTTTGCAACATCGGCTGCAGCCTTGTCCAGGTGCGGAAGGCCCAGGACTCTTCATTTTCAGTGGGTGAATCAAGCTTCAATGGCAGTGCTCCCAGCACAGGAAGACCGGTGGCGCGTTTCAAATCACCGCTGCTGCGGATGTAGCCGTCAAGCAGGGTGAGTATTACAACGATGGCGGCCACCAGCAGAGCGCCGCCGCCAAATCCACCCGCGCCTGCCATGATGAGTTTTTGTGTTGGCTTCACGGCGCTCACGTCCTGAGCACGTGACATGGAAAACAGCCGGAAGTAGCCTTGCGAATTTTCTTCGTAGAGCGCTGCTTCGCGCTGACGTCCGGCGAGCAGGGCGCGGGAAGTCTCCAAGGTCTGCTTGCGGGATTTGATGTGGGCGTATTCCATGGCCTGACGTGGCAGCAGTTCCAGGCGCTGATTGATTCCTTCACGTACTGCTAGGAGCTTTGTCAGTTGTTCGCCCATGACCTGCTTTTCAGAGCGAAGACGCACCAGGTCGAGGTATAAACTTTCCGCCACATTGCTTTCGCCGGGTTTGGGCGGTGCGTCGGTGCGCATGCCGGAAGACTTCATCTGCTGCTCCATAGAATGGAGCTTTTCCATGGATTCGACCACGGCGGGATGTTCATCGGTGTATCGAACCCGCAGGTCGGCGAGTTCTTTTTTGGCGGTGTCTACTCTTGCTGCATTGGTGTCCACCTTGCCCAGTTCACGTTCAATGCCCAGAATGCGCACGTCGAGGGTGTCGTGGTCGAGCTTCAAGGTCTCATACTTCAGCGTGAAATTGCCCAGTTCAGCCAGCCATGCATCCATCTGCTTGTCTGCATCGAGGAGATGAGACTGGCGGCCATAGGCCAGCAGTTCTTCATTAACCTTGAGCAAATCGGCATCGGTGCGCTCGATCTGCTTTTGCAGGAAAGCCTTCATATTTGAAGCATCGCTGCGCTGAAGTTCGCGTGAGAGTTGCAGCACAGTCTCGGTGTAGGCCTTCAACATCTCGAGCACGGCGTCGGCGCTGACATTCGAGGTCATGCTGATGTTCACAATGTCGGTGTTGCGTTCAGCAGCGACGATCAATCCTGAACGAAGCGCACTCTCTTCATAGCGATCGTCCAACTGAATGCCGGTGGCAGCGATTGTGGCGCCCGAGTACATGAGAGACATGAGCGTCGGAATCGTGAGATCCGTGGGTTTGAACGATTCTCCAGAATCCGATTGTCTGAAGGCGGAAGCGAGCTGCTGTTTGATGATCTGGGATTTGACGGTGTAGAGCGTCTCAAAGCGCAGCCAGCCCACGGCCAGCAATGCTGCAGAGAAGATCAAACCTGACAGGAGCATGAGCCACCAGCGGCGGATGATAGCATCGATCACACGCAGCGGATCGAATGGGAGTTTGATGGAAGGTGCCGCTGGTTCGGCGGAAACTGCCGCCGGCATTGCAGAGTTTGAGAGATCCATGGGCTCGATGACCGCGGTGGCCTCACGTTGCCTGGGCACTGCTGGGCTGCTTATGCCGCGTTTGCGATTGATCGCTGTCAGGCTGAAGGATGTTGGAGGCACTGCGTTCATGAGACACAGGAAAGAGCCGTGGAGATGCCGAGAAGCTGGTCCTGGCGATACAAATCACAGGCCACATCATGTAAGATTTGGGCGGTGACGATGGTGCTGCCAGATGCCCAAGCATGTTCGAGGCAGAGTTTCGCGGTGCGATTGATCTCGCGCGGAATACCGCGGGTCATATGATGCAACTGGATCAACGCATCTGCTTCGAATACTGAGCCGTCGGCATGGCCGGCCGATTTCAAACGATGCTCCACATAGTTTGCGGTGTCTGACTCAGCCAGAGGCATGAGATGAAATCTAAGTCCGATGCGCTGCTGAACAGCCTGATTGCTGTTTACCAGCCTGCGCAGCGGGGGCTGGCCGATCAGAAGCAATGTGAGCAGTGGGCGGCCAGCGCCGTTGAAATTGGTCAGCGAGCCGAGCTGTCTGAGCGTTTCCTCAGGCATGTCCTGTGCTTCATCGAGCAGCATGATGACGTGCCGGCCGCGCTCAGCCGCATTCTCACAGAGGGCTTTCAAGTGTTCGCAGCGGCCAAACCTGCCTTCGGGCAGGTGATCTGCCTCTGGATCGAGCTGACGGAGCATGGATTGCAGCAGTTCATCAAAGCTAAATCCTGAATTTTCACAGCTGACGACAATAAACGAACAAGGATCCAAGCTCTGGGCCAAAAAAGCACTGGTGATCGTCTTGCCGCAGCCGATGTCGCCTGTCAGCATGCCCAGGTTCATAGTTTTTTCGCTGGCGAGGTAGAGCAGGCGGTCGAGGGCCTCCTGATGCTGGGGGCTGCGGTAATAAAAACGCGTGTCCCATGTGCCCTCAAAGGGTTTCGCGTCGAGCTGCCAATGATGAAGTAAGTCGGACATGTTTCGTGAAGAAACTTCTGCCCCGATCCTCCTACCCTCAACCCCCCCAACTGCGGGAACCTGTGAAGGGCTTTTCATAGACCTCCATGACGCGTTTGGCATTATCGTCCCAATTGAAGCGTCTGGCGTTTTGCAGGCCTGCCGGAATCAGGGCCTCCCGTTTTTCGCGATGCGAAGCGACTTCCAGCAGAGCCTGAGCCATGTCGCAGACATCTTCGGGATTGATGATGCGGGCGGCATTGCCGACGACTTCACCCAGCGAGCCGCATTTCGAAGTGATGACAGGGCAGCCGCAGGCCATGGCCTCGATCGGCGGGAGGCCGAATCCTTCAAACAAAGAAGGATAAACCATGGTGGAGGCTGCACGGTACAAGTCTGGCAGCACGGCGTCTTCGACAAACCCAAGGAAACGAATGTCCTTGGCGTGGCGAGAATCCCGCGCTGCCGCGTGAATGTGTTCCGCGCCATGCCAGTCGCTGCCTGCAAGCACAAGCTGCCATGGGGAGCCGCTGCTGGATTTGAACTGATCGAAGGCCTCGATGAGACGAGTGTGATTTTTGGCCGGATGTTCGAGCCGCGACACATAAAGAAAGAAGGGCTCCTGCAGCTGCCAGCGTTGTTCCACCTGGGCACAGGCAGCGGCGCGGTCTCCGGGATTGAAACGTGCATGGTCAATGCCGTTGAGAATCACGTTCTGTTTCTGGACCGGCACGCCAAAGTAGTGCTCAATGTCCTGGGCGGTGCTGGTGCTCACCGCAATGATGCCATTCTGCCTACGGGCAAGATGCTTCACGATGACACGGCCGTAAATCATGCGGGCGAGGTCATACTTCTTCTTCACGTGAAACGGCGCAAGGTCATGAATGGTGGAGACGAGATGACAGTGTGCGGTGCGCACCATGCGGCGGTAGCTGGGCACGTGCAGCACATCAATGTCCTGCTTCTCAAGCCATCGCGGCAGCACCTGCTGATGCCACCAGATGTTTCGCACAGCGGGACGCCATTGCTCATCGACAGGCACGATCTCCATTCTTCCCCGCGCAAACTCAAAGAGAGGCAGATCCTGCGCCAGTGCGAGGATGTGAAATTTGACCACGTCCGCGTAAGGCAGGAGCGCCTTGGTGAGGGCCAGCACGTACTGCGCCACGCCGGTTTTGCCACGTTGGATGACGCTGGTGGAGATGGCGATTTTCATGATGCGAGAAGATGTTCCATTTGTTCGTGACGCAGGGATTCATGCACGACCGGGCTTGCATTGGTGAAGCGCAGGTGGATGTGCTGGCTGGTGGCATGATCTTTCAAGCGGGCCATCAGGCCCAGGCCGCCGCTGTCCATGAGCTGAACGCCCTGCAGATCAATGACGACCGGATTGCGGGCATCAGCGGCATTTTGGATGACTCCCAATGCACCACGCCAGAGGCCATCCACACTGCTGGTGGTGACTGCGCCGCTCCAATCGAGGTGCAGTGGAACGGTCTTGGTGGGGGATGGAGAAGCAGGTGCGCGGGCGTTCAAGATATTGTTCAGCGCTTCCTCACGGCTGGCCGCCTGGGTGAAGATGGAGTTCAGCCGGGTCATCTGCAGAAGTTTGAGTATTGCAGGCGAGACGGTGGCGAGCACCAACTGCTTGCCCGACTGACGGCAGCGTTTTTGCATGCGCATCAGCAGGCCGAGGCCGGTGCTGTCGATGAATTGAGCGCCGCCGCAGTCGATGATGATGCCTTCTTCAGGTCCTTCGAGGGTGTTCATCCAAACCTGCTCGATGACGCGCACCTCTGCAGCATCCAGCCTTTCCGGGCAGAAAAGTTCCGGAACACTCGAAAACTGTATGTCCGGGGCTTTGGCTGGTTTGGGAATGAGCGGTGTGGCCGGGATGGTGCGCCTGCTGCTTCGAGTCAGCCACCACTGTTTCACAATCGTCAGTCCGAAAACCACGAAATCCGTGGCGTAGCGTTTGAACAAACGCCGCGGCTCCTGCAGCAGCCGGTACAGCCATTCGAGTCCGATCTTTTGCATCCAGAGCGGCGCGCGCTGCATGTGGCCCGCGAGAAAGTCGATCGTAGCCCCGACGCCGATCGTCACCGGTGCTCCGGCACGCTGATAATTCATGGCGATCCACTTTTCCTGTTTGGGACAGCCGAAGGAAACAAAAAGCAAATCTGGATTGGTGGAGTGAATGTCGGCGCAAATGGCTGCATGATCCATTTCGTGCAGCGGCTTGAACGGTGGAGACATGACGCCTGCGATTTTGAGTCTTGGGTGGCGCTCTTGGACCACCTGAACTGCCTTCTCTGCCACCTCCTTCTTCCCACCGAGAAAATAAACGCTCCAGTTTTCTTCTTCAGCGAGAGCCAGGATTTTTGGCACGAGGTCAGAACCAGCCACACGTTCTGGAAGCGCATTGCCGAGCCAGCGCGAGGCCCAGACAAGGGGCATGCCATCGCATACCACGAGATGTGCATCGAGCAAAATGCGCCGCAGCTCCTCGTCATACATGGCGCGTGCAGTGAAATCGACATTCGCCGTGGCGATGTAATGAGGTTTGCGCGAGGCAATCATTCCGGAGATGGCCTCGAGAGTCTGGCCCGTCGTCACATTGTCAAACGGGACGCCGAGCATGGACAACGACGGTCCGCTGCGTGGGGTGAATGCTGCTTCAGTTGTGTTCATGAGAGTTCTTTGCAGGCTGGAAATGCTGTGAATAGTAGCTGCTGAGCTGCTGACCCAGACCGGGCCAGCCAAAGCGTGCGCGACAGGTCTGCATGCCGCGCTCCTCGATTTTCAGGCGCAGTGCTTCGTCATGGAGCATGCGCTCGGTGTAGTGAGCGAACATTTCGGGTGTGTCTGCCAGGAGGATGTCCGTGCCATGGGCCAGATTCAGGCCCTGAGCGCCGATTGTGGTGCTGATCACCGGGGTCCCCATCGCCATGCTTTCCGGAATCTTGAGCCTGGTGCCGCCACCGATGCGAAGCGGCACGATTTGAGCCCATGCACGACGGTACCATGGGCGAACATCAGGCACGCCGCCTGTCACGGTGACGTCTGGCAGTTCGCCGTAAGCTTTGACTTCTTCGGCCGGTGATTTGCCGACAATCAACACCTGCAGGTCAGGCACCATCTTTTTCAGCCTTGGGTGAATTTCACCAAAATACCAGCGCAGGGCATCCACGTTTGGCATGTAGTCCATGGCGCCGCAATAAAGAACCGTGGGCGCTGCATCGCGGGAGACTGCAGATGAATTGGGGCTGAAGTACTCGAGATCGACTCCGTTGGTGACCACTTCGACGGGCACGTGATTGCTTACCTGGGAGCGGATGAAGGTCTCGTCATCCGGGCCGCAAACCACCTGCACAGAACTGCGGCGGGCGACCATGTGCTCGAACCTGCGCAGTTTCCAGACCTGCTCGCGGTAAAGGAGGGATGATTTGATGCCTTTGGGCATGCGGGCGTACTGCTCCTCCTGAAACTGCAGATCCACGCGACTGCGATCCACGCTCAGCGGAATTTCCAAATGGTCTTTGAGGAAGTACTGTGCCATGACGATGTCACACACATGGACCATGTCGTATTCATTCTGGTCGAGCATGCTGCCGATGGTGTCGGCCAGCTGAGGCAGCCACCAGTGACGGATTGTCGTGGGCAGGGAATTGAGAAGACGGTTGGGAAACAAATTTGGCCATGGTGGATGCTCGAAAGGAACGAAGACCACCTTGCGGCAGAAGCTTTCGAAGACGCTGCGATGCTCCACGCGCTCGCCTTTTTCTGAGAGCGCGATCAAGTCGATCGTATGATTTTTGGCGAGCTCACGCAGCAGATGAAACACCCGCTGATAGGTGCCGCGGTCGATCGGGTAGGGGATGTAAGGGTAAACAACCAGGATATGCATGGGCAGTATGGACTGCTAGTACCAAAGCGGAACTCATGACCCAATGCATCGCCCGCAAGTGGGGGGAGATGACCCTAGTTAAACCGGTTCCACAGCGCCGTGTACTGCTGGATGGCTGACGGGGTTGCGGGGCGTTCGGTCCAAAGCATTGTCACCAATTCATGGAGAAGATGCTCACGCGGATAACGGGTGATGCCTGACGGAATGCCTCGTGTGCGGAGATGGATGAACACGTTCTTCCACAACGGTACTTCAGGGCACTTGTTGGTCGTGCAGGTGGTATAGTCCACAGGTGTTGACAACTTGATTTCCAAGCGTCGGCTTTCGAGCTGGAGAAAGATGTTCTGGGCGAGCTGAGATAGCGCTGAATGTTGCTGGCGCAATTCCTCACGCGTGTGGGGGGAGCGTTGCGGATGCAATTTAAACTCCACTCCAGCGGCATGATGGGACAGGAGCGATGGATCGACTCCGGCAAGCTCCTGAAGCCTGCGGTGGCGTTCGCGACAACTCCAATGATAGAGGCCTGCCATAGTCAACACCACGTCTCCGATGGCCAGTTGTGCCTTGGCGAGATTGCGCCCGACAAAATCGGCATCTGCGGCGCTGAAGTCTTCCAGAGCGAGTCGTTCGTTGGCAAACAACAGACCGGAGCAGCGATTGAAGAGCAGCCGTGTGGCTTCATGCAAAGGAATGCGGCTGGCGTCGCGGTGGTGTTCGCATCCGGCGAATAGGTTGTCTCCACCGATGATCCAACGATGGCCCATGACTAGATCGTAGTAGAACATGCTGACAGGGCTGCGGCGGAGACGCGCGGTGGAAAGAATTTTGAACTCGACATCCAGGCCAACTGCATGAGAAAGCGACTCCCCGAGCTTGTGCAGTGCAGCCTTGAAGAGACGGTCATTGATCAACGTGCTGCCGCGGATGAACACGAAGAACTCCATGTCGTTGTAGGGCAGGTCCTGGCCGTTTTCGCGCAGCACGCCGCCTTCGCCGCGGCCATAGCCGCCGGCAAGTGCAAGGCCTTCGAGTTTGCCAGCCGGGACGATGCGTTCAACGCCAGCACGAACGTGAGTGCAGGTAACAGCCAGGTGCTGTTCCAGCTTGTCATTGCCATCGATGGTGAAGCGCGCGCTCATGCTGGGATTGATTCACGCAGGTATTGCTCAACCTGATCAACGATGGGAGCCATGGCAAAGCGCTCATGCACCTCATGATGGCCTGTCTGGGCGATGCTAGTGCGCAGGTGGTCTTCCGTTTGCAAAAGCAGGATGCGCTCGGCCAGCTGAGTGGCAGCGCCTGCATCATACGTGACAGCGTTTTGACCGTGACGGAAGAGTTCGCGGCTGCCGCCGGTCATGGTGCCGATGACCGGCAAACCGCAGGCCATGGATTCAAGGGGGGTGAGTGCAAAGGGCTCCTCCCACTCGGAGGTGAAAAGCAGGGCATCATGCGCGCGATAGACATCAGGCATTTCTGCGGGCGTGGCGCTGTGCCATGTGACCGGGAGGGCGTTTCCCGCAGCGAAGTTTTTCAGCATGGTCACGTAGGCGTCGTCCCCTTTGCCGTAGACGTGCAGTTCGCCTGTAAAAGAGTTTTTGATGAGCAGCAGTGCGCGCAGAGCTGTCAAGATGCCTTTGTCTTCGGCGAGGCGTCCGACCCAGAGCCAGTTTTTTGGGGTGCGGGTTATTGGTGTGCCCGTAAAATGCTGTGTATCCACCGGGCAATGGATGACGCCGCCATGCATCACATCGTAGCCCTGCTGGGCCGTGAGCTCGCGCAGGCGGGCGCTGGTGAAATAGAGCCGTTTAAAACGGATCTTGGAGACGGGGCTGGTGGGAGCGATTTCATCGCACCGCCGCCGGACTCCGCATAGAGTCCAAAGTGCGCGCTGCACGCGTGATGCGAAGGATCCGTGGCTGCGATTCCACCAGTCGAGCCAGACATCGCCAGTGAGACTGCGCAAAATCCAGTGATCGCTGACATCATAGACTGTCGGCACGCCGCTGCGCTGCAGAGTGAGGCAGAGCGATTTTGACAGGCCGCCCATGCACCAGACATGGACGACATCTGGTCGCAGGATGGTTAGCGCCTCACGCACGGTTTGATTGTTGTGCAATTCGAGATGCTTGAGCGCATTCAAGCCCAGCCACGGGTGGCCGTAGTAGCCGTGAATGCGCAGACTTCGATCGACATGCGGTTCTGCGAGCGGAGGGCTGCCTTGCACGCCATGATTGGACGTGATCACATGCACGTCATGACCACGCAGCCGCAGCGCCTCAGTGATTGCAGCGCAGCGCAGTTCATAACCGCCGACGTAATGAGGTGGGTAAAGATTGGTGAGAACGAGAATTTTCATGAGGACACCTCCTGCTGCTCACGCCATCCCTGGTGGAATCCCGCCAGCTTGCCCCGGCGCTGCTGCCAGCGAATGCGCATGGCGTGTGCGATTTCATGGAGGCGACCGTGGGTGAGGCACCAGCGCAAGTCATGGCGCATATCGTTGAGCCAGCCAAGAAGCACAGTCTGGGGCCAGTTGAAGACGCCCGGTCGCTGAGACCATGCCTTGCCGATGGCGCGGGCGTCCCCAAAGGAACGCTTCCAGCTTTGCTGCGGTGTGTAGTTGTGGCTGTGCATCACCACAGACTCCTGGACGTAAGACACCTTGTAGCCCTGCGCCCGGCACCAGCGTGTGTACTCGTCATCTTCGGCGTATTGCAGGTCTTCGCGGAAGCCGCGCTGCTGCCATACGTCTTTGCGCAGGCCACTACTGACCATGCTGAAAAAATGATCCCAGTGCGCGGATTCACGTTCAGGCCCAAAGCAGCGGTCGTAGTCACATGCAAACACCGCCTGGCAGTCGGGGCGTGGAATCTGCCGACCAAAACACGCGGCGACGCGGGAGTCGGCGAGTGTTTCTGCCAGCGGTCTCAACCAGTGATCATTTTGCGGTGTCGCATCGGCATTGAGAAAGATGACGCGTTCTGCTCTGGCGAGACGCATGCCGTGATTCATCACGCGGCTAGGGTTGTACTCTTGAGGCGTGATTTGGATGAAGTGTGCAGGCCTGGCGGCACGGATCAGCTGCTGAGAGCCGTCAGTCGAGCCACTGTCGATGACGATCAGTTCCAGGTTCTGCCAGTTTTGCGCGACAAGCGCGGGCAGTGTTTCTTTCAGCGCCCAGGCTTCATTGAAGGAGCGCATGACGATGCTGATGAGAGGATCACTCATGAGAGTTTGGCGGCGAACTGAACTGGCTGGCGGTGAGTTTGACTTTTCGAGCCTTTAAGGTTTTTCGCTTCGACCAATTCTTCGTAAACACGAGCGACACGAGCTGCGACAGTGGGCACATCATATTCCGCGCGAACATGATCCAGAGCTTCCGAACTGAGATGGCGGTGCAGCTTGTTGTTCATCATGAGGGTGTCGATGCCGGAGTGAAAATCGGCAGTATGATCAAGGTCGTAGAGCAGGCCTGTGCGGCCATGTTCGATCAACGATACAGGGCCGGAGGTGCGCGAGGAAAGTACCGGGGTGCCTGCGGCCCAGGCCTCCAGGATGACGATGCCGAACGGCTCGGCGGTCGAACAAAGGACAAACAGGCGTGCGGACTGGATGAGGCCGATCAATTCAGCGCAGCCTGATTCAAGGCCCCCGGTGAGAAGGACGTCGTTTGCCAAGCCAAGACGGGCGATCTCGCGATGAAGCTCTTCGACTACGGACTGCGTGGTCCCCGCTCCGATGAGCACGAGCATGGCGCGTGGATGGCGGCGTTTGATGGCCGGAAGCTGTCGCACGAGCCATGGCAAGTTCTTGGCAGGATCAAGGCGGGCGACTTTGACGATGAGATCTCGGTTGGCGATCTGCGGATAGGCTTTGAGCGCGGCGGCGCGGCTGTCCACCGCGTATTGGGCGGCGGGAACTGAGTGTGGCTGCACGATGATGCGCTGCCGGGGGTGTTTTTCCTGGAGCAGGGCGGCTTCGCGTGGATTGCAGGTGAAGACGGCATCCGTGTTTTGCAGCACATGGCGGCTGCGCACTAGCGCGCCGAGGGCCTTGCCCCACTCGAAGCCGCCTTTCAGTGGAGCGGTGAGCTGGGCATTCACTTCATCGGGAATATCGAGCGCACCTCCGTGCAGGGTGATCACATGCGGCACGCCGCGTGTTCTTGCTGCCATCAGGCTGATGCCAGCGATTCGATTGAGTGCATGTGAGTGCATCACCTGTGAACGACTGGCCCGCAGCTGCCGGAAGAGCTCAAACGAAAACAGGTTGCCGCCCCATGAAACGAGCGCGTCGCGTTGTGCGGCGGAAATTCCCATCACGGGAACAAAGGCACGATAGCGCTGAATTTTGGCGCCTGCATCGCGCAGAGGATCAACATCGCTGTGACTGGCGTTTTGTGGAGCATGCACCATGGACGAAATGCCATGCATTTGCAGGCCTTGAACAAGGCGTTGCACGGCAGTTTCGGTCCCGCCCCACTGGGCCGGATCGTACTTGCGGAGAATGTGGGATGCTTGCATGGGGGGGGGTCAAGCGGCCTGGAGCGTGGGTGGATTTTTTCTGAAGGGAGCGGGAAATCGTGAGCGGAGTGCCTGGCGCTCTGAAGGAGTCAACGTCCCAGACCACACGCACAGGAGCGAAGTGAGCCCGCCTGCGCTTCCCATGAGGAGAATGCGCAACCATGTGTTCTCGATCTGCAGGTCTGGGAACACAAGCGGAGCGCCCAAAATGAGTGCGGATGGAATGCAGGCAATCCAGCTTGGCAGCACTGTTTCACGGAACAGTTGCCATGGATGGAGGCTCACATCCCGGGCCACCCAGGGCCAGAGCAGGCACCAGCCGAAGAAGAGGGTAGGAATGAGCGAACCCACAGCCACGCTGACCACGTTTTTAAATATCAGCGCCAGGGTAATGCTCAATGCGAGATTCACCGCCGCCTCTCCTAGTCCCAACCACATGAGGCGACGCTCATGGCCGGACATCATGTAGATGCGTTTGCTGACGCTATGAGTGAGAGCCGAACTGTAGAACCAGAGCAGCAGCACCTGGGCGACCTGCCAGGTTTCAGTGGCGATGTGCTTGTCGCCCGTGAGGACTTTGAGCAGGGGCTCCAGCTCAAAGGCGCAGAGAACATACAACGGTGTGGCGATGATGGCGCTCCATCGCGTGCCGCGTTGCAGCAGATCGCGAAGAGCAGAGTGGTCGCCGGTGGCATGAAGATGCGCCGCAGCGGGGGACAGTGTGTCTTGCAACTGCTTGGTGAACTGAGCAAACACCTCGGCGACTTTGGCCCCGGCCTGATAGATGGCCACGGCAGCGATGGAAAGAGTGGCTCCGAGCACGAGCTGGTCTGTTTTTCCCAACACGATGTTGGTGGCGGTGCTGATGTAGGCAAAGATGGAGAAGCCCATCGTTTCACGTATGATGGACTTTGAAAAGAAGCGCGGCCGAAGCTTCACCTCTGGCATGTGGCGCAGGGCGAAGAAGGCGGATACAAGGTCTGGTGCCAGGGCAAAAAACAATGCCGTGAGCATGATGGCCAGCAGGCCCCAGCCTGCGTAAACTGCCCAAGCAATGACGGCCATGCGCATGAGCATGGCCGTTGTGATGATGTTGTTGACGGTGCTGATGCGCTGCTGACCCCGCAGAATTTCCGGGAATATGCCCAGAGGGAACGCTAGGCCGATGGCGGCGAAGAAGACGATCAGCACGATGCGAAATTCAGCATGATTGGCAGCGGAAACTCCAAAGGCGTGCACGATCTGATCGGCCCCGAGCGCCACTGTGGCCGCCATGAGAGCGGCGACGCCGAGATAAAAGAAAAGGATGGTGCTCAGCACCTGGCTGAGCTTGTGCCATTCACCTGTGACCGAGAGTTCGGCGACACGTTTTTGTGCGGCAAAGCCAAAGCCAAAATCTAGCAAGATACCGTAACCGAAAACGCTCCAGAGCAGAGACCAGAAACCAAACGATTCACGTGGAAGAGCCTGGTATAACAATCGAAAAGTTACCAATCCGACAACGATGCCGACAAAAGTGCGCAGGTAGTTGGAGATAGCATTGCTCCAAATGTTTTGTTTGACGGTGGCGTAGGTCATCGTGAGGCTAAAAATCTCGCGGTGAGTCCTGCGCTCAACAATCCCCGCAGCTGCGGGGAATGGGTATATAACATGGGCTCAGCGAAGGGAGAAGTGGGCGCTCTCCTGCACGATTGACGTGCATCGTTAGAGGGCATGAGCCTGCTGTATGAGTTTCTTGCCGAGCCTCAGTCGGGGATCAAGCGTCAGGCTGCCAGGGCGTGGATGGAAGGCGCGGCACATTTAACGTCCGGCCGTTCCAGGGCTTTTTCCATCAGGCGATGGATGTGTGGAATGTGCGTGATGTCAGGCGGGACACTGGACGTGTTGCTAAAGAGCGTCGCGTAGCTCTGGGGATCATACGGATGATAGCCATGCATGGCACGGATGGGACGCTCGCCCATGTGGCTGGGGACAATCAACACACCCTCTTGGACGAGAAAGATGAGTTCCCCAAAACGTCCGTCTGCAAAGTGAGCGCGGAAACGCTTCAGCTCTTCATCTGGCATGATGCGGCCTTCCGGAACGCCTTGCAAAACGAGGGGAATCTTCTGACGTGCCGCGTCGCTGAAAAACCAGAAGCGGGCCATGGTGCTGTCATAGACCACATTGTAGTCGGTGCCGATGCGCAGACCCAGCGCGTCGATTTTACTGCGGAGATCCAGATGCTGATCGCAGTTTGCCATGCCGTGGTCGCTGAAGACGTGAAGGTTGACCTCACGGTAGTGCTTTTGAGCCACCGCCATGGTCTGGGTGATCCAGGCTTCGTACTCAGCAAGTTTGGTGTCAATCTCCGGCGATTGATTGCCCACACGATGCAGCAGGCCATCCAACCCGGCCCAGTACTGAAAGGCGAAGTCTATGCGTTCGTCTTCGATGTCGGCAATCAAGCGATCGCGATTGATTTCTTCGCTTAAATTGGGCTCGGTGACAAAATACGGCACACCTTTTTCCACCAGAAGATCAAACACATTAGGGCCGCGGTTCATGCCGCGTGGCTGCAGCGGGCTTTTCTTCTCGGTGAAGTCAAACAGGTGGATGAGATGGAAGGGAATGTTGTAGAGATCGAAGTAGCCTTTGAACCCCAGCGTCGATTTGACAATCTTGGTGAGATAACGCCGAACGATGCGGCGGCTGGTCAGTGCTTTGGGGAGCCAGCGCAACCAGCTCAGACTGCGGAAGGGGGAGTTCTTTGGATCATGGATGAAGTAGCACCAGTTGTGATGCTCATCTGGCCAGTGACCGCTGAGAATGCTAGGAACGCAGGTGCTGCTGTAACCGAAGACGCTTTCGAGTTTGCGACGATGCGGCGCCAGTGTGCGGAGAAACTGGGGGCGGTCCTTGATGATCTCCCACCCGCAGGCGTCGATCATGATGAAAAGATCCAGGCGTTGTTTCATACGGTGGCAAGTTGAGGTTCCAGAGGATCGGAGGCTAAGATCAACCGCTCGACTTCACGGCGGAGCAGGGCGGGGCTGAAAGGCTTGGAGACAAACATCGTGGCGGTCTCAAATCCCTGGTACTGGCCCACAGCAAGCTGACCACGGGAGCTGAGAATGATGACAGGGATGTCGCGTGTCGAGGGATCGGCCTTCAACATCTGGAGGGCCTCCTTGCCGTCCATCACCGGCATGATGTGATCAAGCAGAATGACGCAGGGCTGGTGGTTCTTTGCCAGGTTCACTGCTTCCTGGCCGTCTCCAGCAAGCAGGATGGGGTGACCGAGCGGCTTCATGCTGAGTTCGGCCACGCGGCGCATGTGTGGCTCGTCATCGACGACGAGTATGGGTCTATCCTTTGGCATGAGACAGTGAGTTTTGGGTGTTGGCGGTGAGCGTCTGCGCACCACGAGTGATAATCATAAAGGTGGCATCGTCCTGCTGGCTTGCGGCATCGACCGCACTGCGGTGCAGACGGTGCAGGCTGTCGCGTGAAGTGCCGGCATCTGAGGCCGCCGCTGCCACGCCCCGAAGCCAGGTGTGGAGTTCATCACGACTTAGAATGCCGCCACCGGAAACCACGTCACTCAAGCCATCCGTGTGCAGGAGCACATGGGTGTATGAGGCGAGGCTGACCGAGAAATCCTGATAGTCGGCATCAGCAGTGACACCGAGCGGTGGGCCGTCGGCGCAGACCTCTTGAATTTGACTGCCACCACTGAGGAGAAGCGGAGCATGTCCGGCACCACAGACCTGCAGCGTGAGGCCGTCTGCGCTGATATGAACGAGCTGTGCTGTGATGAACATGTCGGCCCGATCCAGCTCGGCAAACATCGCCTTGTTCAGGCGTCGCATGAGACGTGATGGCTGCGAAGCCAGATCGAGATGAGAATGCAGCAGGCTGTGAAAGGCGGTGGCAAACAATGCGGCAGGGACTCCTTTTCCCATGACATCAGCCACGACAAACAAAAGGCTGCCGTCCGGCAGGAGGATGGCATCCAGATAGTCTCCACCTACTTCCCCCACAGTGGCCAAGTGGGCCGCACAGTGGACGAAAGGTGTCTGCGGCAGTTCAGCCGGAAGCAGGGAGCGCTGAATGTCAGCGGCGATCTGCAGCTCACGTTTCATGAGGCGGGACTGATTGGCCTCATCGCGCCGGTGCAAACCATGCAGCAGAGCACCGAGAAAATCGCCAAGGCTGCGCACCACATTCAAATCACGTGCAGATGGTTCCCAGCGAGGTTTGAAAACGCCGACAGTAAGCACACCGGCGAGATCTCCACCGCTTTCGAGCGGATGCGAAAGTCCGCTGATATGTTCGCCTGCTTTTCGCAGCGGGTCTGCGGTGGCAAAGGTGGTGCTTTCGTCAAACCATTGATCCTGACGAGTGACAGCTGCGAGGGTTTCAACGGCATCGTGGTTGCGAAGTTCCAGCTGCGGGTCCCAGGCGATGGCTGATGGCACACCGCCTACGATGGGGAGCCTGCCAGCTTCGGTGCCTGCCATGCGCAGCACCAAAAAATCTGCGCCTGCAAGTTCACGCAGTTCTTCAAGCCAGCGCGAGGCGAGTGCGACGGGTTCCACATCATTGCCAGCATCGGCGATGAGCCGGAAGATGTTGGCAAGCGTTTCGTAACATGAGGCGACCTCGGCGGTCATGAGTTCGAGAGTCGCCTCGGTGTCCTCTTGGGGCTTTGGGATGGATTTGCGCTGCGACCTCAGACAGAGCACGTTGTGCCCCTTGCCACGAAGGTAGGAGACGTGATCGGTGAGAGAACTGATGATGAAGAGGCCACGTCCATGATCGCATTCATCGTCTTCCGGCAGCTCCACGTGGTCAGGCCAGTCAAAGCCGCTGGTGTGATCGGTGATGCGTACTTCGATGTCGTGCGTGGACAGCGCTGCTTCGATGCGGACCGTGAGCAGAGACTGTTCGGGGGTGGCGTAATTCACTGCATTGTTCGCTGCTTCTGCCAGCACCAGTTCCCATTGCTGGCACTCGTCCGGCAGGATCTGCTGATCTGCCAGCCACTCAATGACCGAGCGAACGGCATTGCGCGCATCATCCAGGGTCGCTGGAAAATCGAGCCGAAAGCCATCGAATTGCTGCTGAGGAACCGACATGAGCGATTAATCGTGGATCATTTCGAAAACGCGATGAAGTCTTGTCAGCTCGATCAACTGGCAGACGGCGGATGAAGGATTGATCAGTTTCAAGCTGGCTCCACGGGCGCGGAGGTTTTTGTTCAGTGTCAGCAGAACGCCGAGGCCGGAGCTGTCGATGAAACGTGTCTTGGACAAATCAATGCAGACTTCTTCATGGCTGGGCTTGATCTCAAGATCAAGGCGGTCGCGCCAGAGGCGTGCGGTGGCGGCGCAGAGTTCGGCAGGGGCGGTGAGTTGGGCGGATGCGGTGAGTGTCATAGCTTAGGTGCAGGTTTGGGTTGAGCTGTTGGTGGGAATGCCATGGTCCTTGCGGGACAGAGGCAATAAAAAGCGTGGCAGGCAGTGCATCAGGATGCGGATGTTCAGCCGCAGGCTGCGATGAATGGCGTAGCATGCGCTGTGCGCGGTGTCGTTATCAGTGCTGTGCATGCCGTCGTTCATGATGTCGGCGTAGGCAAAGATGCCTGCGGGTGCGTCGAACCACATGCGTTCAAATTCGTTGGTCAGCAGCGCCGCGCGGGCCTGGGAAAGGGGGCGGTTGCCCACCAGATGCATGTCGCCGCGCCAGACGGACCACAGCTCGGGCCAGCGGGAAAATAAACCTGATGCGGATGTGAGGGAGTATAGCCGCGTGCTGGGGCTGAAGCGGTCCTGCTTGTTCGGTGGAGGCAGCACGACCTGCCGGCTCTCGAAGGCAGACTGCCATTTCACAATGCGGGTCCAGAGTGCATAAAGCAGCGCCAGCGGAGAAGTCAGCAGCATCAGCAGGAGCCCGGCAATGCGGGTAAGCCATCCGCTGCGAACACCCCCAAAAGGCTGATGAGTGAGGTTCGCGAGCAGAAAGTCATCCGTCACCTCCAGAAACGAGCCCTTGCTCCAGTTTTCGATGCCGCCACCCCATGCGAAGGAGTTTTGAACATTGGTCAGGGCGCCCACATAAGTGTTCGGTCCCACCCAGCTTTCACTGATGATGGCATTGCGGTCAATGTAAGCGGCTTCTTCGATGACAGTGCCCGCGAGAATATGTGCATTGTCTCCGACGATGACCTGAGGGCCGATCCAGACCGGGCCTTCGATTTTTGCCGTGGCAGCAATGCGTGCCCGTGTGCTAACATGCACTTCTGGAGCGATCTCGCGCATGGTCAGGTGTGATTCGGGCGGTGTGCCACGCAGATTGCCCAGCATAATTTCGAACAAAGCGGCGGAGCTTTCCCAAAGTGGCTTGTGTGGCATCGACGGCAGGGTGTCCAGCGTGATGATGTTGGGAGCTATTCCCAATGAGTCTTTGCCGGTGAAGCGCAACCGCGTTTCCTCAATGCTGGGCTCGCGTTTGACGGAAAGAACGGTGATGGACAATCCCCAGCGCCCGCCTTGATCCACGGCATGTCGAATCTCCTGCGGCCGGTCGGCTGCCAGAATGGTGGCGTGCTTGACTCCTGCTGCGGCCAGATGCTCCAGCCAGAGATCCAGCAAAGTGCGACCGAGTACGGGCCAGAGAGCGAGAGGGCGAATACGGCGGGCAAAGCCGGCGCATTTACGATAATCTGGGCAGATGATAAAAACGTCCATGGTTACATGCCTTTGCCCAACACGATGGCTGGAATGGTTTTGAGCAGGATCCAGAGATCCCGGAGGAAGGAGTGGCTTTCGATGTAGCGGACATCGAGGGAGACCTGCTCGCCGAAGTCGATGTTGTTGCGGTCGCCGATTTCCCAGAAGCGGCCTTCGCGCTCGCCGACCTGCCACAGGCAGGTGATGCCTGGCTTGGCATGCAAACGGCGGCGGTCGGCGCTGGAATAAAGCGCCGCCTCACGTGGCAGGCACGGGCGCGGCCCGACGATGGACATGTCTCCCCTGAGCACATTGAGGAACTGGGGCAGTTCGTCGATGGATGCCTTGCGAATGAAGCGTCCAATGGGGGTTACGCGCGGGTCGTTCTTCATCTTGAAGGTGATGCCTTGAGATTTTTCGTTTTGGGCGAGGAGCTGGTTGAGCTTGGCCTCGGCATCAATGCACATGGAACGAAACTTCAGCATTTCGAAGTCGCGGCCATTGAATCCGATGCGCCGCTGTTTGAAAAAAACCGGCCCGCCATCCCGGCGAATCAGCAGGGCGATGACGGTCATCAACGGTGCGGCAAGGATCAATGCGATGATGCTGATCAAGACGTCGAACAGCCGTTTGACGGCGTGCGTACCGTTGACGACAGCGAGCCACATGCAGCGTTTGAAACGCATGGCAAAGCGCATTCTCAGGCGCCCCAACCGGCTCTGGGCCTTGAGGATGCGCCGCACTTGGGGTTCATCGGGAACGGACGTTATTTTCATTACGCAGGAACTGTAATGGCGGGCTTAGAACTGTAACCCCCCTCAAGTGGGGGACTGTGAGGTGCACACCGGCTTGATTCGCCGATGGCCCGCTCAAACATCGTCTCAAGACCTGCAATGTAGGCGGGGAAATCGTAGCGTGCGCTGACAAGCCGGAGGCCGTTTTCACCCAGCTGTTTTGCCCGTGTTTTGTTTTGCAGCAGGTCATCGAGTCCGGCGGCAAATGCGTCTCGATTCATCCATGGAATGAGATGGCCGTTGAATCCATCTTTGAGCCAGTCCTTGATGCCACCGGCATCAAACGCCACGACTGGCAGGGCATAGCGCATGACTTCGAGGCCGATGGTGGCGATGGGTTCCGGCCACACACTGCTGAGTGCGACGACGCTGCATTCGCGGTAGTAGGCCTTCAATTCTTCCTGTGGAATGAAGCCCTTGAAATGAACACGGTCTTCAAGGCCAAGTTTCCGGCTCAGTTCTTCGCAGTAGGACTTGTGATTGCCATCACCGAGGATGATGCACTCAAACTTCGACTTTACCTTGGCAAGGGATTCCAGCAGCACGTCCACCCCTTTGCCACGAATGATCTGGCCGGCGTAGAGAATGAGATTGCGATCGCTGAAGGTGCTGCGCAGGTCGGGGTCGCCCATGCGTGGCACCGGGGCATGGATTTCAATGCGTTCGGCATCGAAGCCGTTGTGAAGAAGTTCATCGCGCATGTATTCCGTGACCACAGCCATGCGGTGAAAGCGGCGGTTGAGAGCGATCTCGCGCTGCTTGGCACGATAGCTGACCAATTTGAGCGGGAAGCCGCCGCTGTTGTTTTTAACGACACAGGCCCCGCAGCCAAACACGCAGTAGAGGGAGGCGGCACGTGTGCAGATTTTGCGGGAGAAGTAATGATACTTATAACTCCGCATGCAGTAGATGTCGTGATCATGCACCATGCGAACGAGGGGCAGTCCGCTGTCCACCAGGGTCTGGATTACTTCGAGATCTGCCATTTTGTGCACATAGACTGCGTCAGGCTGGAACGCAGCGAGGGCCGCACGAGTTTGGGCGGCGCTGTCACCAGTCAGTGCAAAGCGTTCGGTGAAGACACGGCTCCAGCCGTCTTCATTTTTGCCGGTGCCTGGGCCATGAAGAATGCCTGTGTGATGGTCTCGCGCGCTCAGTTCTTGAGCGGTGATGAAGGCGTTTGCCTCAGCGCCTGCCAGGGCACCAAACCGTTCGTGGACGTATAGTATTTTCATGAGGTGATCGTGGTGGTGCGGAGATGAGTCAGTTCTTCGCGCAAGGAGGGTTCGGCGGTCGCAAATCCGCGCCTGATCTGCGCCACTAGATAGGGCTGGTCGGCACGGATGTCGGATTCGGCCAAGTGCTCGAGATCGCGGCAGAGGGAATGAATGTGAGTGAGGCCGAAAAGCGAACTGCTGCCTTTCAAGGAATGTGCGGTGCGCCGCAGCGCGGGCTGATCCTGGCCCGCTGCGAGCTTTTCAAGATCCGTGATGCGTTCCGGCGTGTCCTTGAGCCAGTTCTCGATCAATTCTGCCGTGTCTTCGACACTCAATTCATCCGCGAGCAGTTTGACGGCATCTTTAGCGGTGCTGACTTCTTCTTCGGTCCAGCCGCTTATGTTCTCCGGCTCTTTGGCCGGCTCCAGCACATGAATCCGTGCGAGAGCCTCGGTGAGCGCCTTGGCTCGCAACGGCTTGGAGATATAGTCATCCATGCCTGCTTCGAAGCAGCGCTCACGCTCGCCATCCATGACGTTCGCCGTCATGGCGATGATTCGGCAGCGCGGGCGCTGCCAGTGTGTGCTGGCTTCGATTTCACGAATGGCACGCGTCGCCTCGTGGCCGTCCATGTGAGGCATGTGGCAGTCCATCAGGATGGCGTCATAGGCGCGGGCGGCAAATTGATCGACGGCCTGTTCTCCATCACGGGCCACGTCGGCGCTGAAGCCGTGCTTTTCCAGCATCATGATGGCCATGCGCAGATTGACTTCATTGTCTTCGACGACCAGGAGACGCGGTTTGTAGGCGCAAGATGGCTGGAGCGACTCCTCGTGAGATTTCGCGTTGAGTTCATTTTCAGCCTGCTTTTCAGCCTCAGAGTCTTCACGCACTGGCAGCCTGAACCAGAAGCGTGAGCCCAGACCCGGCGTGCTGACCACACCGATGGAGCCACCCATCAGTTCCACGAGGCGTTTGCTGATGGCAAGGCCCAGCCCTGTGCCGCCGAAGCGTCGGGTCGTGGAGCTGTCCACTTGTGAGAATGCCTGGAAGAGCTTGCGTTGCTGCTCCTCATTCATGCCGATGCCGCTGTCGATCACACTGATCTCGATCTGTTCTGGTCCGCCTTCTGGAACGGCCACGCGACTGACCTGAATGCAGATGCTGCCGCGATCGGTGAATTTGATGCCATTGCCGACAAGATTCATCAGAATCTGGCGAAGGCGGCCGGGATCACCTTTGAGCGCGAGAGGCACCTTGGGATCGATCTCCACTTTTAATTCGACGCCACGTGAAATGGCTTTGTGCTGCAGCAGACCTACGACACCATCGACGATGGAATCCAAGCGGCAGGTTTCATCGACGAGGTCCAGTCTGCGCGCCTCAATTTTGGAGAAATCGAGGATGTCTTCGATGATGGTCATGAGCGCTTCACCACTTTGGCGCACGGCATCCACCATTTCATGCTGCCTGGAATCCAATTGTGTATCGAGCAGCAAGGAAGACATGCCGATGATGCCGTTCATGGGGGTGCGGATTTCGTGGCTCATGGTGGCCAGGAACTCGCTCTTGGCTCGATTGGCACTTTCTGCGGCCTCCTTGGCACTCACCAGATTTTGCTCCACACACTTGCGCACGATGAACTGGCCCAGCTGATTGCCGATGCCGGAGAATGCTTCCAGCAGAGATTCCTCCGGGGCGTGGGCATCACAGCTGAACAATTCAAGGACTCCGAGAATGTCTCCCTGGGCCACGATGGGAAACGCGATCGCACCGTGCAAATGGCACTTTTTGGCCATGCCTGAGCGCGGGCATTCGGCGTGTTCCGCTACGTCCCGAGTCCACTGCGGCTGTCCGCTATGCAAGACGATGCCCGGCAACCCTTGGCCAGCTTTAAAAGTCAAAGACCGTGAGAGTTCCACAAAGCCTGTGATGTCTTTGAGCGGTGAATGCCAGATCTCCGCCAGATGCAGGTTCTGCTGATCTGAGTCCAGCATCCACAGAGATCCTGCGATCCAGCCAAGCTGGTTGCAGATAAGCTGAATGACCTTTGCGGCAGCCTGGCGAACCGAATCCGCCTCGGCCAGTGTGCGACTGGTAGAGAACTGCAGCGCACGACGCTGATCTGCCTGCCGCCGCTGGGTGACATCGCTTTCGATGGACATGAAGTTGACGACTTCGCCTGCTTCATTGCGAATCGGCTGGATTTCGATGGAGGACCAGTATTTCCGGCCGGAGCGGTGAAAATTGAGCATCTCCACGCGGAACCCGCGCTGCTGCTGCAGGCACTGGTTCATGAAGTTGTCCGCGCCAGGATCTGCCTCAGGACAGCGCAAAAAGTCTCCGGGCTGACGTCCAATGACTTCCTCCAACTGCCAGCCGGTCATGCGGGTAAAGCCTTCATTCACCCACTCAATGTGTCCCGCTGCATCCGTGACGATCACTGCGTTGTCTGTTCTTGCAGCAACAAGTGCCAGCTTGTGGGATTGTTCCTCCTGTTCACGCATTTGAATGCGCTGCTCTGTGAGCTGGCTGGCCAGGCGTTGCAAGTCCGTGGTCACTTTGCGCTGCATCTGCAGCACCTGCAGCAGATCCAGGGTCTGATCATGGACGGCAAAGTCATGCGTCGTCAGGCCCATCTGATGGGCCTGGTCCGGCTCCGTAAGCCAGGGGGAGGCAAGCATGATGCCGCGTCGAGGACGGTCGAGCAGCATGACCTGCCCACGCAAAATTACCTTTTGTCTCCGGTCTTCGAGTAGAAAGAGGCGTTCCGGATTGGCGCGTGCATGGGCATCACAAAATTCTCCTTCGGGGCTCTGTGAATGGAAGACATCCTGCAAGCGCGCTCCGGGCACTGCTCGCGGACAGATTTTAAGCAGAGAGGCACCTGACTCCGTGATGATGTCATTTGCATCCCAGGCAAAGTAGAACGGGAACACCCGGGCGAAGTCCCGCATGCTGACATGTCCGTTGTCCAAGGAACTGGAACTTGCCCTGTTCATGCTGCGAGTGATGTCCAGCGCACTTCGAAGGCATCAGATCCAGCCCATGAGGCTTTCGATTCGGTCAGATTGAGAGCGGGTGGAGTGTCATCGGATCGATATGAAACTGGCACGGAGATGGATTTCAAAATTGCAGCATCACCTGCACGAAAATTGATTCCGTGTTTGGTGGCTGGGTGATCTTCAATGCCTTTATTGCGAATGATGTACATGCGAAGAGTAATAGGTATTCTCAAATATCGCAGTTCATGCCGCGCAGTCATTCCCCGCAGATGCGGGGAAGCCTCTCATGCCCAGTCAGCTTTATTGACGGTCTGCTTCTGGCTTGAGCTTCTCAGTCGGGTCTTCACGCGGCACCAAGCGAAGCTGGTGGATTTGCAGAGACGCCGCAGGCTCTCCTGCCGCCATAAAGAGGACCAACTGGTGTACTTGCTGGGGCAGAACGGAGATTGGCCACTGAATTTGAATTCGGTGGCGGCCCGGCTTCATCCACGCTCCGGCGCGAAGTCGTGGCCCTGATGTACTGTTTAAGTCGAGCCGCAATCCCACTTCGACGGCCTCCGAAGCCTCCAAGGTTCCGTCAATCTCTAGGCGATCAAAGGATGTCCAATCACGATCGAGGGCATCTAGATGTGCGCTGGCCGCTTTTTGACCGGTGCGTTCCAGGATCATTCGGCCATGCCGCTTGATTTGCTGGCTATAGGAATCTTCAGCAGGTTCTATGGACCAAAAAAAGTCTCCTGAATCTTCGGTGAAATTGGTCAACACCGGAAACCGTCTGTCAGCAGCCTGGCTTGCCATCATGACCTGCGCGGTCCACCCCAAAGCTGGTGATAGAAGGCCGACCATAGCCAGAACTCGTATGATTATTTGCAGCCAGAGTGAATGAAGCATGACTGCACTGTTCCAGAGGGTGCCGGCGGCAATCCCTGCCATGCCCCACATTAAATCTCCGATGTCTGCGGTGCGGTGAAACCAGGGTTGGATTACTTCCACCAAGGCGGCCAAAAGACATGAAGACAGAGCCGCCGATAACAGGCTGTGCTTGTTCCTGGCGGTGCTGGTTCTGAACAAGACCTCCAATGCCACACAGCAGACACCCATCATTGGCGCATGCATGCGGTTGAGGACCTCAGCTCGCCAGCCTGCATTCCAGCCTTCTGGCAGTGGCAGCATAAAAGCGACACCGAGCCCGACCAACAGGGAGGACCAAATCAAAGAAGACGGAGATAAACGCTTCAAGCCAGTGATTTCAAAAAGGATGCGTTGGTCAGATTACCGCGAAGCAAAAGTCTGGCAATTGGCATGATGCCGAAGTGACGAAATGATTTGAGTGGGAGAATCAAGGGCGATTTCCATGGCGAACGCAGAGGTATTTATTTGCCGCCGTGGTTGCAGAGTGAACCTTGGCGACTCTACTCTTGCTGGTGAACACGCTTTTGAAAACCGCTCTGCAATTCACTCAGCCCTTATGTTTAATCTGGCTCCTGCTGGGGATTTGGCTGCTGCGGTTGTTTTGGACCCGCCGTTGCAGCAGTTTGTGGATGCCTGCTTGCTCCTGGGGGCTGCTCACGATAATCTCCTGCACGCCAATAGCGTCCATTCTCCTGGCAAATCTTGAAGATCAGATTCCCAAGGTCCAATTGAACCAAGTCCCTGCCGCAGATGCGATTCTTTGTCTTGGCGGTGGCGTGGAGCCCTCATTGTCAGAGCCCTTGGGGTTTCATCTGAAAATGGGAGCTGACCGCCTTAGCACAGCGCTCACGCTTGCGGCTGCGGGGAGGGCTCCATTGCTGATATTGGGAGGCGGCGGATATCCTCACGAGGGGAGGATGTTTTCTGAGGCGGATGCAGTTCGTGACTACCTCGCAGCTCATGTCCCCCTCAAAATACAATTGCACAGCATCGGAGTATGCAGTGACACGCATGATGAGGCTCTGAAGGTCGCGGCACTGATGAAGCAGCGTGGATTGAAGCGACTTCTTCTCGTCACCAGCGCGAGCCACATGCCGCGTGTCGTGGCCACATTCAGCAAGGCCGGTGTTCAGGTGATTCCTGTTCCCTGCAACTACCTCAGCAGCCTCAATCATCTGGGAGACCTCCAATGGTTGCATTGGCCCAGCCATCATGGGTTTGAGATTTTTGCCTGTTGGATGCACGAGATCATCGGCCATTATGTGTATCTCTGGCGCGGCTGGGTTTGAGCAGAGCGGCCTGTGCTTTGGCTCTTGAGGAGAAACAACGCCTTCTCGTTGCACAACGGTGTTCTCCGAGTAACTGATCGCGTGTTCTGCTTTATGCGCAGCAGTTCTTCGCCAGACAGTTGCGCAATTATGTGCGGTCTCAATCATGATAAGTGTTCGGTCACATCTCAGGTCATTCGCAAACAGATGCGGACTTCTGTTCAGGCTGGCTGCGTTCAAGCTGTCGCGGCCTGCAAACAAAGCTTGCCGCAGCGGAGCTTCGCTAACCGTTCACATTGGACATCATTTTTGGGGGGCGGGCAATGTGGGGGATGATTTCATGCTCGCAGGTTTTATCCTCGAGATGCGTCGGGCAGAACTGTCGGTTCACTTCACCTGCTGTGTGCCTTCTAACCGCGAACGGCTCGCTAAGCTGCATCCAGAGGTCGAATGGATGGGCTATAGTCTGTCTGATCGATGGAGCGCCATCAAAGACGCTGATTGCTGGCTTGGACTGGGCGGCACGCCATTTCAGATGGACAGTGGCGACTGGCTTGAGCAGCATCTGGACATGGAGCGTGAAATCTGCAAGAGCCTTAAAAAGCCCATGTATTTTTTGGGTGTGGGTGTTGGCAACGTCGAAGCGCTGCAAAGGCCAAAATACAAGCGATTGATCAAGGCTGCAGTCCACTTTTGGGCGCGGGACGAAATGTCTGCGTCCTTGCTGGCCGAGGCAGCGGAGGGTAAGACTTCCTTAGGATCGGATATGGCTAACATCCTTTTTGCTCAGCACACGAGCCCGCTAAGAATGGGCTCCATGGGTTACCTTATGCACTTCGAGGACCGGTCTTTATTTTCGTTGGAAGCCTTATCGATCCTGCTCAACCAGCAAATAGCCCTGAGTTGTCTTTGGCTGGTGCAGGAATCCAGATGCCTCCAATGGTCAGAGAAAGCTTTGTGGCTGGAACTGCCCATCGCCATGCGGGCTGGACTGCAGATGTCAGAACCTAATCAAGATGCGAAAAACATGGATGAATTGTTAGAGTCATGGTGTGTGCCTGAGGTGCTCATCAGCAGTCGCTATCACGGTGCGCTGATGGCTGCATGGAGCGGCGCCAGGGCTGTAGTCATCACTCGGAACGACAAGCTAACTGGTCTTAGCCGGCAGCTCGGGATCCCTTCAGTTGGATCCTTGAGCGACACGGTGTCGTTAATCGAAGCCATCCGAACATCGAAAACAGTGTCACAGGAGCGCCTTAACGACTTGGCTCACACGGCATCCTGGTCGGTTCAGGAATGGCTCCAGCATGCGGTCAAATCAACGAAAGCACGAGGCACATGATCGCCACATTGAGGGTCTGGTCCTACCAACTTGCGCTGCTGATGGCCAGTATGGCCGGTTCATCGGCGAGGCCGCCCCGGCGCCACTACCGTCTGGCCATTCTCAAACTTGACCGACTGGGCGATGCCGTGTTGTCCTTGGGGGCGGTGAAGCATTTGGTCGGAACCTTGGCGGAGGCGGATGTGCTGCTCATTGTCTCGCCTATTGCGGAGCCCTTGTTTCGCACTGAGTTGCCCAAGACGGACCTGCTTGTGCTGCCTGCATTTTGTGGGCGCTTCTGGCCTGACTTCCTGCTATTCCTTTGGCGTCATGCCGTGCAGCTTCGCTCATTGTCGGTGGATTCGTTGGTCTGCCTCCGCCATCAGCCTTCGGACTACCTGCACGCAATTGCCCGTTTGATCCGCCCGCAGAGCTGCCATGCGTCTGCCTGGAACAAGCCGAGGGGTTCTCTGGGCCTGACTTTTCCTGCGGTGACGCAGACGCCTTATCCGTTAACTCGTGACGATGTTTGCCTTGAACTGGAGGCACATCGCCGTGTGGTAGGATCAGCTGTTGGTGGGGAGGTCAAGATGACCGAAGTCATGCCTGCCATTTCTTCCGTCTCGTCGAGGGGCGGCGACATGCTGCTTGTCTGCCCGCAAGCGGGCAGCAAAATCCGAGAGTATCCCCCGGCATTGCTCGTGGAAGCGCTACGTCTGTTTTTGGAGAAGAGACCAATGCCTGTGCATTTCTGCGTGGCACCAGGAACTGATACCGGGCCCTGGCGGCTGGCTTTGGCGGAGGCTGGTCTGTACAGTGTTACCTGGCACATTCCTACCTTGTTTATGGATTTGCTGAGGCTGCTGGCGAATTCGCGGCTGGTCCTGGCTCCCGAATCAGCTCCAGCCCACCTTGTTACTGCTATGAACAAGCCAGGAGTCTTTCTGCTGGGAGGGGGGCATTATGATATGTTTGCTCCCTGGCGCAGCAGTGCGCTTCAGATCTGGCTCAATCATCCCCTGAGATGTTACCAATGCGATTGGAACTGTATTCACTCCGAGCCTTTCTGCGTCACACAAATACCACCGGCGGCCATTGCAGCGGCCATGCAGAAAATTTGCTCTGCTGCAGAGGTCTAATCATACAGGACGAAAAAGTTTGCGAGGTTGGGCAAGTGGATCGTGTTTGAACATCAGGGTTTGAAGCGCTCCCATGGAGGATGATGAATCGCGCGTTCAAGAAGAGTCATGGCCGCTTTATCAATCCTTGCTTGCGGCCAGACTGGCAAGCTCGTATTTGGGCTTGATGCTGGCTCCTCCTCTCATTGCAAATATGCAGCACATGGTTTGGATCCTTATTCCCGTCCACAACCGGCGGGTCATCACGAAGCGTTGTCTGGCACATCTGGAGACGCTTGGTATTCGTGCCTGGGCCAAGGTGCTGGTCATTGATGATGGAAGCATTGATGGAACTCCCGAAATGCTCAGAGAGGACTTTCCATGGGTTCACACCGTGAATGGTGACGGCAGCCTCTGGTGGGCCGGTGCCATCCGGCTAGGCATGGAAACGGCGCTTGCTGCCGGGGCCGAGTGCGTGTGCTGGCTGAATGATGACAGTCTGCCGGACCAAGGCAGCTTGGAGCGGCTGGTTCACCTGGCCATGGATAGAAAGGCTGTTTGTGGAGGAATCTGCCGGACTTCAGATGGAGCTTTTGTGTATTCAGGGGGCTTTATTGAGCATCGGTGGCCGCGACATTCTACTTTGGTTCCAGATCCGTCGGAACCTCCGCTGCCAGTGGAATGGCTGCATGGAAATATGGTGGCCATTCCTGCATCGGTCTGTGCTCGAATTGGGCTCCCTGAGAGGCGCTGGATCAAGCATAACTTTGCAGATGTCGATTTCACACTTCGTGCCCACCAGGCTGGTATCCCTGTTCTTCTGGTCCCTTCCGCCGTAGGTGCGGCCGACCGCAATGATACGTCAACTTATTGGTCTTGGGCTGACGATCGTCTTTCATGGATGGAAATTGTACTAGGCTTTGTAAGTCCGAAAGTCTGGTGGTATGCACCAGGCCTAGTGCGCTTCAAAATAGTTCACTTTGGATTGATTGGGGCGGTGGATTGTGGCTGGCTTTTTTTCAAGGCCGGGGCGATCATTATTTATAAGTGTCTGCCCAGCCAGTGGAGGACACCGAGCAGCCGAAAGATCAAAAATTAGACTTCTTTGATGTCAGACGAATCCAAAACCAGTCAGCATCCCCTCGCGGGTTACCAATGGGTGGTTTTCGGGCCTGACTGGGGCAGACATCCTTCAGTCAGTCAGCATCTCTTCAGTGAGTTTTTGGGCTACAGTCCGGTGCTTTGGGTGGAAACTGTGGGACTGCGTGTGCCGCAGTGGAACAGGCGTGATCTCTGGCGTTCGGTCCAGAAAATCGTCGATTTCGTTTCTGGACGGCGTCGTCGTTTTGCCTCGGGCCCCCATGGCTTGACAGTCATCTGCCCACTAACTCTACCGTTCACGAGCATTAAGTTCGTCAGACATCTCAATGCCTGGCTGGTGCGCCGAAGTGTGGGAAAAGCCACACGGCAACTTCATTTTCAAAAGCACATGCTCGTCGTCACCACGCCGTCACAGGTAGATTTTATCGGCAGGCTGGGAGAGACGCTGAGCATTTACTACTGCGCGGACCAGTATGCCCTCTGGCCGGGAATGAATCAGCAGCACATTTTGCAGATGGAGCGTACTCTGATGGAACGTGTGAATGCCATCGTGGCTGTCTCGGACCTTCTGGCTGCTCAACTGAAACGATCCGGCAAGCCCGTTTACACCTTGAACCAGGGGGTGAATCCGGTTCATTTTTCTCGTTCTCAGCCGCAGCAATCCACCGGGCATTTTGAAATTGTGTATTTTGGAATGATTGATGAGCGGGTCGATCTCGACCTCATTGTGGAGACAGCCCGCCAATTACCCAAAGCAGCCATCCGGCTCATCGGTCAAGCCACGATCCCTCTCCACAAACTTGCTGGTGTGGCGAATATTCATGTTGAGCCCGCAATGTCCTATGAAGATCTGCCGGAGAGTCTGAACACCACCAATTTGTTCATCATTCCTTTTGTGCTGACTGAACTAGCGCGCAGCTGCAGTCCGCTCAAAATCAAAGAGTATCTGGCATGTGCACGTCCTGTGGTCTCCACAGCGCTTCCAGAGGCTGAAGGGCTCTCTCAATTTGTCCATGTCGCCAAGGACAGCAACGCATTCGTGAAGGCTGTGATCGCAGCCTCTGAAGGCCAGCTCTCATTCGACATGCCAGGAACTCAGCGCTTTATCGAGTCAGAAACCTGGCAGGCCAAGGCTGTGGAGTTTGGTCAGTTCGTGAGTGGACTCCAGGTGTAAAGTTACCAGCAGATCCCTTCATACTGCCAGGAAAGGGCTGATAACTCCCTCCAGCCATGAACATCGATCAGAACCTGATCCGGACGGGCCAACTTTTCCAGTGTTTCGAAGGGGACGCATTTCTGGGAAACTACGATGACCTCACTTGATTGGAGCACCTCCTCGGCGTCCTGCTTTAAAAGCTGCGCGAGGTGCGGCATGCGGGCCTGGATTTGCTGCTCGTTGGCACCGATGAGGCGGGAAAGATTGATGTGAGGATCGAAGATGCTGAGTTCGTGGCCGCGCCCGAGCAGCGTCTCCGCCGCCGCCACCATGGGGCTGCCGCGCAGGTCGTCAGTGTTCGCTTTGAATGCGAGACCGAGAAAGCCGATGCGGCGCTTCGCCTTGCCCTCAATAAGGCTCACGAATAGCTCCTGATGAGCGGCATTGGTGGCTGCAGTATTTTCAAGGAGGGGAAGGCTGAGGTTTTCCTGACGAGCGAAAGATTTCAGCGCGGAGACGTCCTTGGGCAGGCAGGAGCCGCCAAAGGGGTTGCCTGGCTTCATGTAATAGCGGGAGATGTTCAGCCGCGTGTCGGCGCACAGCACGTCCATGACACGGGTGCCGTCCTCGCCCAGATGTTTGCAAAGGCGGCCTATCTCATTGGCAAAGCCCACCTTCAGAGCATGGAAGTAGTTGCAGGAGTACTTGATCATTTCCGCCCCCTCCCAGGCAAGGATGGATGGTTGTCCTCCCATGATTTCGCACACAGCATCATCCACTGGTACAGCACCATCGTGGGTGCCGATGACAACCAGGGAAGGCTCGCGGAAGTCCCGCACGGCTGTGCCTTCCCGCAGAAATTCGGGGCAGTAGTAGACGCGCACCTGGCCGGATGCCACAACGTCCGCCAGCATGCCGGTGACGAGCGCGCGTGTGCTGCCGGGCAGCATTGTGCTACGATAGAGCAGAATATGTGTCTTCTTTGAGTCTCTGATGGCTTCAACGATCTGAGCGGTGACCTTTTGGACGTAGTCGAGATTGAGCTTGCCGGAGGGCAGGGAAGGGGTGCCTACACAGACGATACTGACATCCGTGGTCTCCACGGCCTGGCGGACGTCCAGGGTGGCCCCCAGCCGATTCCCAACAGTCGCCTGCTTGAGCAGGTCGTCGATCTCTGGCTCGACGATGGGTGACTGCCCGCGGCCAAAGGCCTCCACCTTGGCAGCATGCAGGTCCACACCTATGACGCAGTGTCCTTGCTCTGCCAGGCATGCCGAGGTGACTGCGCCGACGTAACCGAGTCCGAAAACTGATATGTTCATATTGGGGAAGTGATCGGGAAAAAGTGAGGCAGATCTTCCGTGCAGGAGTCTCGACAGTCAAACAACGCCATAAGAGAGTAGCGATTAATTCTGTGCGCTCGCAGTGGGTGGGGGTATTCGCTGATACACGCGGAGTACACCCGTTTGCCTTGGCCGACGGGTGACTGGTTGCTCAAAGTCAAGGTGCCAGCGATTATTTGTCGTTTGCATGGATGAGAGCAACTGGCGCTCGTGAGGCTGCTGGCGGTCCGGAGGCGTGGATAGATCGACGAAAACCCGGGTGATCTTCATTTTGTCGAGATGATCCAGCAACTGGTCATTGTTCACAAAAGCTGGTTGGTATCCACGTCCCATCCAGTCGCTCGAAGCCAGTTCCTTGCTGCCGCGATAGACTCTGAGCAGTGACGGGCTGCGTTGTGGACAGGCAAAAGCTGCCGCTGCGATGACCGCACCCTCACCTCGTGGATCGGACGCGATCAGCCAATGGGTTGCCTGTTTGCTCACGTAGTCTGGAAGAGACTTGCTGACTGCCGATCCAAAACCATGCACTTCTTTTGATGGGAGCTCTGCGAGCCCGCCAAGAGCAACTGCAAAAACCGCAGCCAGTCCAAATGAGCGGTATTGGCGCAATCGCAGACTTAATCGATCAGCCGCCAGCATCGCGCCCACCAGCAGTGCGGGCAATGCAGGAAGCAGATATCTGCCTGCAAGCCCCGCTGGAACTAGAAGTATGATCAGCACTGTTCCTGCCAACATGGAGCAAAAGGATGCAGACAGTGCCGAATCACGGCCTTGAGAACGACTTGTCTTCAAAAGCAAAGCAATGCCCACGATTGTGAGCAGCGTCAGCAAAATGCCAAGCATTCGCGGCAGTTCGCACCCATAGAAGACCAATGCTTCCGGTGCAAACTCACGAAGCGGCACATGAATCATTCCCTCGGCGGTGATTTTGGCCGAATACAGCATCCATGGCCCGGCCAAGACTGCGACGGGTAATGCGGAGAACCACCACGACACCGTTTTGAGCAGCCGCCATTGACTGCAGAGCATAGTTGTCAGTGGTGGGATGATGCAAAGCGCCATGGCCGACCCTTTGGTCAGAATGGCTGCAGCGGCCAGCAATCCGAATCCTGCCGCCCGGTGCAGCGAAGGACGGTTGAGGTAATCCTTCCAGGATACAGCCGCCAAAACGGAGAGAAGGACCAACAGCGTGTCCGACATGATCAACAGGTTTTGTTTGAGACTGACCGGCAGCAGCGATATCAACAATCCTGCCACGAATGCCGCAGGTATCGACATTAGCTTTGAAGCTTGGCGGTAGGTGAGCGCAGCCAGGCTGGCAGTTAGAAGACATTGCAAAATAAGCAGACTTTGGACGGAAGCCCATGGCAGCAGCCACACACCCGCCAGGAGATAAAAGCCCGGGGGATAGTGCCCCAGGGCAACTTTGGGAAAGTCGGCATAGTATTGGTTGGCGAAAGCCATCGGAGAACGACCCAAGCCTCCTGCCAAATAGTCACGAACCATCAAAGAGGTCACCGCATGAGCCGCTTCATCCGGATCTCCTCCTAGGTCGGAGGTCAAGCCCCCCCGTGTGGCAATGACTCCCAGATTCAACGCCAAGCTTATCAGCAGAACCAGCCAGGTGTAGCGTCGGCGCACAATGTTTTGCGTCATGGGGGTGACGTCCATGGGCTATGAAAGAGGTTTTTGAGCCAGAACGAGATACTGGCCACCGAGCGGAAGCTTGCACAAGGCTGGTTCCAAGGGTCTGAGTGAGGCAAGCAGTCCTGGGAAGACAAACAAATAGTCGGTCCCAAGGATGTTGAGGCCGCCCTCCCGAAGAAGACGCCGTGCTTGAAACGGAAACAGCATGTCAGCATCCTTGTCAAAAGGCACCCGGCTCATGACCCAGTGCACAGCGGGGTTCCAGCGGTTGTTCTCCCAAAAGGCGAAGATTCCGCCGGGCTTCAGGCTCTTCCAGACCATACGGACTGCAGCGAGACGCTCTGCACGTGGGATGTGATGAAACACACCATTGCAGAAGGCGAGGTCAAAGCTCTCAGCGGGAACTGCCTCGGCTTCAGTGGTGAAGACTGCTGCGGGCCATTCGACTGTTTGTCTGGCTTGTTTAATCGAGTCTGCTGATGGGTCGAAGCCCGTGTAGTGCAGCACTCCAAGGCCATCCCTGAGAAACGTTGCCGAGGTGCCGGTGCCGCAGCCAAAGTCGAGGCAAGTTGCGGTTGGCATTTTGTGGTCAGCGAGTCGCTGGCTCATCCATTGCACGCGTCCAGAAGCGTAGTATTCCTTCGACTCCCCGGTCATGGAAAGACCTTGGTTCAAGGCCGCGTCATAATTGGCCGCGTAGGCGTCGAACTCGGATTCAGTCTGGGGGGCTGGCATGATGTTCCCCTTTAGCATGCCTGTTCGCTCCCGCCACCAGAGGCCTCAAAATTTACCGTCTTTCCCTCTGCTGCAGCAGTGTAAAGCAGATCATACTTCCTCAGCATTGCTTCCAGGGAGAAGTGGTCGCTCACATGGGTGCAGGCGGCTTTGCCCATGGTCGACAAGGTGGCGGGCGAGGCATTGGCTGCTTTCAAAAGGCCCGCAGCGAGGCGTTCCACGGTGGAAAGATCTTCGATCCAGCCATGCTCTTTCTCCTTCGCTACTTCACGCACACCACAGACGTCGTTGGCCAGGACTGGAAGTCCGCAGGCCATCCCTTCGAGTACGGCATTCGGCAGCCCTTCAAACGATGATGCCACCACCAGAACATCCATGGCCTGATACCAAGGAAGGGGATCCTGCTGGAAGCCGGCCCAGTGAATTCGGTTCCGTGCAGGACTTTCAGTAATGCGTGCCAGCACCTTTTCTTTTTCAATCCCCCCGTCGCCCACGAGGAGTAAATTCATCGAGGTGCCGGACTTTTCGAAAGCTTCGATCAATGCCATATGACGTTTCGCAGTGGCGAACCTGGCTACCATTCCGAACCAAAATTGATCAGGATTCAGGCCCAGACGCAGCCGCAGCGCGTTTTTTTGATCTATGGATACGGGTTGGTAGCGAGAACAGTCCACTCCATTGGCCAGGATGAAAAGCTGGCGGTGGCCCAGGTGCAGGTCACGTAGCTGCTTCACCTGCTGGGCAGACAGCGCAAAGACACACCAGGCGGCCCGGTAGAGAAGCCTGCGTTGCCAGAGCCTGCGGCGCTCCAGTTCCCAGTCGTGCAGAATGATGTGTTCGGAATGCACGATGTTAGGGCGCCGATGCAGTCCCTTTGCCAGTGAAGCGTGGATCAGACCGCCCAGGTGGTGCGTGTGGACCACGTCGATGCCTCGCATCAATGTTCGCAATCTACGTATGTCACGCCACTGAAACTCCGGCGCCTTGTTCATTTCCACCAAGCGGACTTCGGGGCGCAGACGTTCTGCAAACGCTCCAACGGTGTGCAGGCAGCACACAGTGACCGCAAATCGCGCCGGATCCAGGCGATTACACACCTCCACCACGATGTTCTCCATGCCCCCAGGATGCAGACTGTTTACGATTTGCAGAAGTTTGATCCTCTTGTTCATGGTATCTATCAAGCTGGTCGGCATTCAAGATGAGAGCGCCCGGGACTTGAAAAGGGCGTTACAGAATCTCGTCGCTCCTGTGTGCCGGTCGTAGCCAATGTCGTACACTCCTGATAGTGTGAAACCATGCGGAACCAAGACCCTCGATACTTGGTTGAGAGAGATGTGTCGCTCTGTGGTATCGCCAAGAGTAACTTCGACCAGGATTGCCAAAATACGATTTTGATCGAGCGTCCTGGCGGCCCCGCTGAGCACCTGCAGTTCGTTGCCTTCGGTGTCTGTTTTTAACAATGCAATATACGGAGCGTCCAAGGCATCGGCCACCACATCGACCGTGGTAACTTCCACGGGGCATGTTCCTTCTCCTGCTTTTTCCACTAGCCGCCCGAGAGTGTTATCATCAGGCCTCATCTCAAAGGCCATTTTTCCGGTCGATTCGCCCACCGCTTGATGATGACAGGTGACTCTCGGGTCAGCCTTATATCTTTTGCTCAGCGAGCGAAAGACATCAGGAGAGGGTTCGAAACAATGTATGATTGCCTGAGGGACGGACTCAAGAAATGCTTTGGAAAACTCACCTGTATTGGCTCCTATGTCTAGCATGACAAACGGTTTTCCGGCCCGTTGCAGAAATGCCGCCAAATCTTTGTAGAGCAGCGCATCTGTCCCTTGCGGACAGTTTCGGGCGCGCATGATACGAAAGCCCTTCCTTTTCAAGTAACGGCGCAGTTTGTCAGTCAGTGAATGGATCAAAGAATAGGGCATCTGGGTGGTTCTGGGGTTGATTATTGGGGTGCGCAGGCCTGTTTGATTCTGTCAACGGTTCCCTGCCAGGTGAAGTGCTTCAGGGAATGCTGACGCGCCGCCTGTCCCTGTGATCTGCATAGCCCCGGATTCTTTATAAGTAATACCAGCGCTTCGGCAAGGGGCTCAGCCTGTCCCGGTGGTACATGGAGGCCAGTTTGTTCATGAATCACGGTTTCACCCAGTGCCCATGCACCACTTACCACCGCCGGCAGGCTGTGCATCATCGCCTCAGCAGGGGCAATCCCAAAGGGTTCGTAGAGTGAAGGCAGAACGAATACGCTGCTTGACTCAAAAAGATGCTCAAGCAGCCCGGCTTGGGCGGCATCCTGCTTGTTCAAGTTTCCATGCCAGACGACGCCTTCGGCCGGATAACCTGTTGGAAACGGGGTTTTCGGCCCCACCACATGAAGTTTTGCGTGCGGGCACTGTTGCCGCACTTTGGCAAAGGCATCTAGCAGCAGCAGTCCACCCTTCCGGGCAAACTCCACTCCGATGAACAAGATTTGACCACTGTTGTAGTTCTTATCAGAACGCTCTGGAGGCAGCGTTTCCAGATTGACGCCAGCGCCGACAAATACCACTCGCTCCTCAGGCATTCCGAAGTCTTCGATAAACGAGCGCCTCAGGTATTCGCTCATCGTGAACACACGGTCCAGCCGATGGTAAAGTTCCCTTTCATAAGTCATTGCCGCTTGGGCGAGGCGGGCTGGAACTGCGCTTGATGCATAAGGGTTTTTCAGTCGCATCGCCATGTTTCCATCGTGATAGGAGAAACTCCGACGCTTGCGTTTGAGCATTGAAGGAATGTTGAACAATCCCCCGATCTGCAGCACATCGACTCCTTCTGGCAGTGCGCTGACCGTGGGTTTGAAGACTTCGCTCAAAGCCTGTCGGTAGGATGTGGACAGATAGTAGCGCAAACGCCAGACCTCCCGGGTCGGGTGGAAGGCGCGTACCAGCAAGAGGCATCGATGGATGCCGGATACCTCCCCTCCGGTGGCTCCGTGCAACATCCCTTGGGCTTCACATTCACGAAAAAGAAAACGGCTGATTCCTGACCAACTGCGCGGATCAAATGGCTCCGTGCCGATCAGTGAACTGCCGATGAAGCCGTGAATTTTCGCAGGGGGGAAGGGCATTAGAGTCCAGATTTGCCGCAATGCTGTGGCTTCGCAACAAAGCTTATGCAGAAAAATGGGAAACTGCTAGTCTTGTTGCCTCAAAAGTAAATGCTAGCACAGTTCTTCGATCTTGCGCTTGCGGCTTTGCTGTGCACCTACCTCCGCCGCAGGCGCAGCGCTGGAATCTCGATCATCCGGGTCATTAACATTCCCGCCACGACTGCTCCTCCCCAAGCTAGGCTGCCCCCTAAGAGCGGCGGCATTTTGTCGGACAACCCAATCAACGGCGGTTTGTTCAAAAATCGAAACAGGGGAACCTGCACCAAGTAGATCCATGCGAGATGCGGGCAATCGATGTAATGACCCGCCAAACACGCCCGCCGCCGGGCTGCCAGTCCAGCCCTAGCCAGATCAAAGTACCTGCTGCCAGCGTCAAACCTGCATGGACGCACCGATCAAGTCATCTCAATCTCTCGCAGTAGAAGCCCGCCAATCATGAAGCCGGAGAGAAAAGACCGGCATCCCGATGTCATCCGCTCGGACAAGGGCGTCAGAAATTGCAAACCTTCTCTGGACTCCTGTGACAACTCTAAAATGGTGTGTGAAAGAGCACAAGCACCAACACCGCCGCGCACCGAATGACATCCAATTGAATGAGCCGGAGACCGGGAGCTATGGATGGCAGCACTGCCATGAATTGTGGGTTGCCATGCATCTACAAAAGCACGCTCTCTGCAAATTCTGTTTCCAAAGAGTCCCGGCACAAGGTTGAACTTGCATGTGCTGCGATTTCACGAACTCTGCGCCGCCTGTCATGGTCACCATCATCATCCCTTGTTACAACTACGCGCGCTTCTTGCCGGCGGCCATTGAGTCCGCACTGTCTCAGCGTGGCATGCATGGCCCGATCGAAGTGCTCATCGTGGACGATGGCTCGACGGACGACACAGCTTTGATCGCCGCCCAATATCAAGAACACGTCCGCTATCTTCACAAGGCGAATGCGGGGCTTTCCGCAGCCCGGAACACCGGCATGGAACAAGCGGCATACAGCCTTGTATTCTTCCTGGATGCGGACGACATGATTGCTCCGAATGCGCTCCGCCGCTTGCTGGAGTCATGGCACAAAATCGCACCTTCCCCGGCAATCCTCGCGGGACGGGACCTCCCCGTGGATGCCGACGGGAAACCCTTGAGTTCGATTGCTGATTTAGGTTCGGTTTCTCGGGTGACGGCGCGTTCCCTCGTGCTGCGGAACCGCTTTGCTCCCGGCGTGCTGGCGGATCGGCACGTGCTAATGGGGTTGGGCGGTTTCGATCCAAGCCTGCGTGCGTCAGAGGACCGTGACATGTGGATCAGGGCCGCCGCCAGGCATCCGGTCTTTATGCTGGACCGCGTGGTATTGATGAAGCGCGACCATGGAGCCAACATGTCACGTGCGGCCCGCCAGCAGACAGCCGCCATTGAACAGGTGCTCGCCAAGGCATTTGCCAACCCGGAGTTGCGGCTCAATTCGAATGATCGACGTCTCGCTCGCGCGGTCTGTCTCTACCAATCAGCGTTGATGTATTCGGACGCGGGGGAGCATCATGCCGCCGCGCTGCAGATGCTGCGCTCCCTGCAGGGATGTCCTTTGGGCTCCTTAAAGGATGCAGGCGTCCCGCCTTTCAGCCGTCTGCGCGGACTCTTCGGGAATTGGGTGAAATCGCTGCAATGAGTTCTTGCTTTCGCCCAAGATCGTTTAGAATCCGCTAAACGATGAAACTGCCGCCGCCTCCCGCCTCTATCTGGGCCGCCGAATGTCGGCGCTTCATTGCGGCGGGTGGTAATACCACTCATTCCTTTGGGCTGGGCCGCATGATCGGCAGGGTCTTTTGCCTGCTTTATCTTTGCCCGCAGGCGGTGTCGTTGGAGGACATTGCTACAAAGCTGCAGGTCAGCAAGGCCAGTGTCAGCATCGTGGTGCGCCAGCTCTTTGAGTTCAAGGCCGTGCGTCACGTGACCTTCTCTGGAGACCGGCGTGACTATTATGAGGCTGAGACCGACTTCCTACTCATTCTGCGCAGCGGCATCATGCCAGGATTCCGCAAGAAACTGCAAACCGCTGGAATGCAGATCGAGCGAACTTTGGGGGTGGGGGCGACCGCTGGTGGCGGTTCTGCCGCTCCTGACGAACACTCAGCGAAGGATCAGGCGGAGATTCGCCGCCGCCTCCGAAAGGCGCAAGCGCTGCACCGCCGCCTCGACCAGCTCCTGAGCAGCAAAATTCTGGCAAAACTTCTTTGAATCAACCCTCCGCCTCTTGGCCGGAACCTTCAACCCCCTTCAGCCCACAGGAATCGCGTCTTACGGCGCGACCAAGGGCGGTAGCACGCGCATGATTGAACTATATGTTTACATCATCTCACCTATGTCCCGTTTGATTGCATGAAAGTCATCATCCTTTGCGGAGGTCTTGGCACGCGTCTGCGTGAGGAGACCGAATATCGTCCGAAACCCATGGTTCCTATAGGAGGCCAGCCCATCCTATGGCACATCATGAAGACCTACGCTCACCATGGCTTCACTGATTTTGTCCTCTGCCTTGGCTACAAAGGAGAGGTCATCAAAGACTACTTCCGAAACTACCTCTGGAACCGCAGTGACGTCACTTTGAAGCTGGGTCAAAACCCCCAGATCACCTATCACAACACCCACTCGGAAGAGGACTGGACCGTGACTCTGCTCGAAACCGGCCAGACCACCCAGACCGGTGGCCGCGTCCTCCGCGCCATGCGGCACGTTGGTGACGAGGACGTGCTCATGACTTACGGCGACGGCTTGACCAACGCTAACATTGCTGCGTCTGTGGCCTTCCACTACGCGCAGAATGCCCAGGCTACCCTGACGGCCGTCCAGCCTGCGGGACGCTTTGGTGAATTGGGCCTTGATGGTGTCACTATCGAATCGTTCCAGGAAAAGCCGGAACAAGAGGCGGGCTATATCAATGGCGGCTTCATGATCCTCGACAAGTCTGTTCGCGATTTCCTTACTGGCGATAACTGCATCTTTGAACGGGAGCCCTTGCAATCGATCGCAAAGGCCGGGCGTTTGCGCGCCTTCAAGCATCAAGGCTTCTGGCAGTGTATGGATACCTTTCGCGAATCGGAAATGCTCAACAAAATGTGGGACACCCAACAAGCCCCTTGGAAGTGCTGGTAATGTTCGGCGGCACTTACCATAACAAACGCGTCTTCCTGACGGGCCACACCGGTTTCAAAGGTTCGTGGATGAGTCTTTGGCTCCGGCAGCTCGGTGCCCATGTCTACGGCTACGCACTGCCTCCACGCTCCCCTCTCGACCTCTACCGCCTCCTGCCGAAAGACACCTTCGCACAAGAGTCGATCTCTGACCTTCGTGATCAGGCCGCGCTCAAATCGGCCATGATCGGCGCGGCCCCTGACCTCATCATTCACATGGCCGCCCAGCCATTGGTTAGGGAATCCTACGCGGACCCTCTGGAGACTTTCTCCGTCAATGCCTGGGGCACGGCACTGCTGCTGGAAACCGTCCGCACCACAGGTTGTTCCGCGCCGGTCATCGTCGTTACCAGTGACAAATGCTACCTCAACCAAAACCTCGGTCGTCCGTTCTCCGAGGACGATCCGCTCGGTGGGCATGATGTGTACTCAATGAGCAAAGCAGCCACGGAGCTTGTTGTTGCGGCCTGGCATGCCTCCTTCTTTTCACGTGAAGATGGGCGTGGAAGACTGGCCACCGTGCGTGCCGGAAATGTCATCGGTGGGGGCGACTACGCTGCGGACCGTATTCTCCCAGACTGCGTTCGCGCGCAACTTGCTGGAGAATCGGTCATTCTGAGGAATCCTGGAGCCACTCGTCCCTGGCAGCACGTCCTGGAATGTCTCAGCGGTTACTTGTGCGTAGGACAGCATCTGTTTGCCGAGCCATCTTCAAAAGAACTGCTCAACCTCAACTTCGGCCCCAACCCTGAGTCCGAGTGCAGCGTGGGTGAAGTCGTAAAATCCTTCTTTGAAGCCTGGCCTGGCAAGTGGGAGGCGAGGCCTGATCCGAATGCTCTGCCGGAAGCCACACGGCTGACTTTGAGTCATGAAAAAGCCACTAGCCTTCTCGGTTGGCGTCCCGTTTGGGACTTTGAGGTTGCCACCCAGGCTGCTGCGGATTGGTACCGCAATCGTGAGACCGAGATGGATGCCGCTATGCTGGCATTCACTCGCCAACAGATTCATAATTACGCCGCGCAGGCCCGCCGTGCAGGACTGCCCTGGCCCCATTAAAACGACCATGCCCGAAACCCATCGCTGCCGTTCCTGCGGTTCCACTCACTCCCTCCCGGTCATTGACCTCGGCCTCCAGCCGTTGGCAAACAACCTGCTGCGCCCCGAAGACCTCGGCAAACCCGAGCCGCGTTTCCCTCTGGCCGTCTTCGTTTGCGGCGAATGCTGGCTTATGCAGATCACGGACACCGTGCCGCCCGTCGATTTGTTCAGCGACTACATCTACTTTTCCTCGTTTTCTGACGCCATGCTGCGCCACGCCCATGCAGCTGTGGAAGAACATATCGCGGAGAAGAAACTCGGCAAGGACAGCTTCGTCATCGAGATTGCCAGCAATGACGGCTATCTGCTCAAAAACTTTGTCGAGGCCGGCGTGCCTTGTCTTGGGTTCGAGCCTGCTGCCAACATCGCGCAGGTGGCGCGGCAGAACGGTGTCGAGACTCACTGCGAATTCTTCGGCAGGGCCACCGCCGCTTCCCTGCGTGAACAAAAGGGGCAGGCGGACCTCATTTTGGGCAACAACGTCTTCGCTCATGCGCCAGACACGAATGACTTCGTCGCCGGGGCTTCGGAACTGCTCAAGCCGGATGGCTGGGTGGTGTTCGAGTTTCCCTATGGCATCGAGATGATCGACAAGGTGGAGTTCGACACGATCTACCACGAGCACGTCTTTTATTTCACGCTCACCCCGCTCATCCCGCTCTTTGCCCGGCATGACCTTGATGTCTTCCACGTGGAGCATCTTCCCATCCACGGCGGCTCTCTGCGCCTCTTCGCCTGCCATCGAGGTGCGGAGACAATTCGTGCGAGTGTGACGACGGCGCTTGAGGAAGAAGCAGCGCGCGGCGTGTCATCGACCGGTTATTATCATCAGTTCAGCCAGCGCGCTGAGAAAGTGAAGGCTGACCTGATCGCCTTCCTGGCGGAGCAAAAGACGGCTGGCAAACGCGTGGCCGCCTACGGTGCCTCGGCCAAAGGCAGCACCTTGCTCAACTACGTGGGAGATGCCGCGGCGTCGCTGGAGTTCATCGCCGACCGCAGCACATACAAGCAGGGCAGGCTGAGCCCGGGGTTGCATGTGCCTGTTGTGCCTGCTGAAGAGCTGGCGGCCCGCGCGCCAGACTATGCGCTGCTGCTCGTCTGGAATTTTGTGGAAGAGGTGTTGGCCCAGCAGCAGTGCTATCGGGATGCTGGTGGCAAGTTCGCGGTCCCTCTGCCTGTTCTACGTCTCGCATGAAGTTTGTGCCCACCAAGATCGAAGGCGTGTGGATCATCGAGATGGAGCGCCATCACGATGAGCGCGGCTGGTTTGCCCGCACCTGGTGCAAGGATGAGTGCGGCGCGCAGGGGATCGATGAGTGCTTTGTGCAATTCAGCAGCTCCTTTAACCTGCGCCGCGGCACGCTGCGCGGCATGCACTATCAGGCGGCTCCGCATGAGGAGGCCAAGGTGGTGCGTTGCATTCGCGGCGCCATCTACGATGTGGCGTTGGACCTGCGTGAAGGCTCGTCCACCTTTCGGCAGTGGGTCGCCGTGGAGCTGACCGCCGACAACGGGCGTGCGCTCTACATCCCCAAGGGCTTTGCACACGGCTTTCAAACAATGGCTGACAACACGGAGGTGTTCTACCAGATTTCCACTCCCTTTCATCCGGGTTGCGGGCGAGGGGTGCGGTGGAATGATCCGGCCTTTGGGATTGAATGGCCGCAAGAACCCTGCCTCATCCAGTCGGAGCGAGATCAGAATTACCCGCTAGTGACCGGGCCAACAACATCATCATGAGCACAGAAATCAAACACTATTGGAACCAGCGCGCCTTGCAGGCTGCAGAAAGCCCCACCGCGACCACCGACGACGTCCACCTGCGGAATCTCGAGATCCGCACCTTTGTGGAAACCATTCAGCGTTTGAACCTGCCCGACGACTCGACCGTCGTTGACGTGGGTTGTGGCGACGGGTTTACCACACTCAATGTCGCGGAGCATCTGCCCAGGCTGAAGTTCGTGGGCGTGGATTACAGCGAGGCGATGATCGCCACAGCTTACCGGCGACTCGCTGAGCTGGCGGGGCGCCTTAGCAGGCCGGTGGAATTTAAAGTGGGCGACGCCACGGCGCTTGAAGGGCTCTTCCCAGCCGGGTCACTTGACGTGGTCCTGACCGACAGGTGCCTCATCAATCTGACCTCCCCCGACGCCCAGTATGGCGCCCTGGGTCAGATTCATGGGTTGCTTAAGCCGGGAGGATCCCATCTGGCCATCGAGAACTTCACCAGCGGTCAGGAAGCCTTGAATCTGACGCGGAGCGCGCTCGGCCTGAAGGAAATTCCAGTGCGCTGGCACAACCTGTTTTTCAACCAGGACGACTTCCTGACGAAAATGAGGGCACTTTACCAGAAGGTTGAGATCATCGACTTCTCCAGCGCCTACTATTACGCCACACGGGTCATCTACTCGAAGTATTGCCAGATGCGCGGTGAGGAGCCCGACTACCTGCACGACATTCATCAACTGGCGGTCAACCTGCCACCCATGGGCGCGTTCAGCCCTATTAAGCTTGCCGTCCTAACCAAATAAACTAAAGAATAACAAGCGCATGAACCAGTTGGAATTAACCACACAAGTCAACGCTAAGCGCCTGGCAATTATTGGAAGCGCTAAGGGGGGGGGGGCTCTTCAAGTAATAGATGCCATGCAAGATTCACGAAACTTAATCCCCGTCGCAGTTTTTGACTCAGACGTCACAATGATAGGTAAAAGCATACTTGGCGTTCCCGTGGTCGGTTCCAGCAAGGATGTGGTGAATCATTATCAGCGAGGAGAGTTTGATTGTGTTATCATTGCAATTGGTAATGTGGAGGCAAGGGCCAATCTTTATGCAGAACTAAAGTCTTCGGGTTTACCTTTCGAAAATGTAATTGATTCAAGTGTGCAAATTAGAGCTGGAGCAACCTTAGGTGAAGGAAATGTCATATTGGGTAATGCCTATCTTGGACCTGAAGTGTCAGTCGGAAATAATTGTTACATAATTACAAATTCAGTTATCAATCATCATAGCGTGATTGGGGACCATTGTTATTTTAGTTCGGGCGTGACACTTGCAGGAAGGGTCACTGTCCAAAAAAAGGTGAAGTTTGACATTGCCAGCGGAGCAATTGCTGGTATTGAAATTAGTGAGGGTTCTATAATTCCGGCTGGCTGCATCCTTACGGCGAGTGTCTCTGCAAAGGATGATTAATGGGCGGCACCTGAGACTACCTTGTCCAATAGATACTCAGAATATACAAACGCATATTATGAGCGAATTCGAAGAGCTCAAAACGGGGAAGAGACAAAACTCGGCTTGATTGAACACTGCGAGTATTGATTAAGATGTAAAGCGTGGATTCTGCCAACCACGAACTTTCCTATCGCCTCACGTCGGGGCTTGTGTCCGCAATAATTTTTTTAAACTGGGAATGCTTATGAGCCATAGTAAATATGACATGTTTATGAGTTTGGTCATTGCACCTTTTGGCGTTGAGGAACTGGCGGTTTACGTGACCCGGCAGGTGGATCACCTCTTCCCTCACAGCGGCACGGATGATGCTGCCATCGTCTCGGCTGCCATGGGCAAAATCCTGCCTCCTTTCGACGGACCAACCTAACACCATCCTCCTCCATATCTTCCCAGCTTCAACCACGCATCCAGAATCATAGCCGCCTCAATCAACACTGCCTAATATTAACAACCTAAATACATGTCCGATTTTGAACTTCAAAACAAAGAAATGGTGGCAAAGATGGCCGCAGACGCAGCCCTTGGTAAATCTGCCAAAACCCTTTTTGACGCCGCCAACCTCTATCAATACTCTTATCACTTCACATGGCTGGGCCGTCCGATCATCCAGTATCCCCAGGACATGGTCGCAGTGCAGGAGATCATATGGCGGACCAAGCCGGATCTAATCATAGAAACTGGTGTCGCCCATGGCGGCTCCCTGATCTTGTCGGCGTCTATTCTGGAGTTGATTGGTGGGGAGGGGGAGGTGCTGGGAATTGATGTTGACATTCGTGCTCACAATAGGTCTTCCATTGAAGAACATCCGATGTTCAGGCGCATCAGTTTGATTGAGGGCTCTTCGGTCTCCGAAGAAGTCATGTCACTGGTCAGAAAGCGAGCCGAGGGTAAGAAGAGGATTCTCGTCCTGCTCGACTCCAATCACACGCACGCTCATGTTAAGCAGGAGCTTGAGCTGTATTCCCCGCTTGTTACCAAGGACAGCTACTTGGTTGTTTTTGACACGGTCATCGAGGACATGCCATCTGCAACTTGGGAAAATCGTTCCTGGGGGCACGGTAACAACCCCAAAACGGCGGTGTGGGAGTTTTTGAAGGAAAACAATCGGTTTGAGATCGACAGAGAACTTGAGGGCAAGCTTCTGCTTACGGTTGCGCCGGATGGTTACCTGAAATGTCTTGCTGACTAACATGCGCGCCAAAATTCCTGTTGCTGGTCCTTGGATCACCCAGCGTGAAATTGAATGCGTCACGGACGCCGTCACTAACGCGTGGTATGGGAGTGCCGGAATCTATCACGAGCGGTTTGAGAAACTCTTCGCCAGCCGGGCCGGGACTCAGCTTGCGATGGCGCTTCCTTCCTGCACATCCGGACTGCACCTGGCTCTGGCCTCCCTAGGCATAGGACCGGGTGATGAGGTGATTGTCCCGGAGACAACCTGGATCGCCAGTGCAGCGCCGATTACTTACGTGGGCGCCACGCCGGTGTTTGCGGATGTTGATCCGGTGACCTGGTGCCTGTCCCCGGCATCGCTGGAGGCCGCGATCACGCCGCGTACCAAGGCGGTGATCACCGTAGACCTCTATGGTAACATGGCGGATTACGATTCTCTTCTGCCTATCGTTCGCAAGCACGGCCTTAAGTTGATCGAAGATGCCGCCGAGGCCGTGGGTGCCACCTACAAAGGACGTCCAGCCGGAAGTTTGGGACATGTGGGAGTGTTCAGCTTTCATGGCTCGAAAACATTGACCACCGGAGAGGGGGGGATGCTCGTCACCGACGATCAGGCACTGTTTAACCGCGCGTCTTTTCTTCGCGATCATGGGCGAGTTTCGGGCGATGTCAGTTTTGAAAACAGCGAGGTTGCCTTCAAGTATAAGATGAGTTCTATGCAGGCAGCGCTCGGCTATGCCCAAACAGAGCGCCTAGATGAGCTGATCACCGCCAAACGCAGGGCTTTCTCCTGGTATCAGGAGCGCCTCGCCGGGATCCCAGGCGTGGCGCTTAATAATCCCGGTCCGGACGTGGAAGCCAGCTACTGGATGGTTTCGATTGTGTGGGATCAGGCGTTCGGCATCGCCAAGAAGAGCCTCTATAAGTCTTTGCTAATGCAAGGCATCGATTCACGGCCCTTTTTCAGTCCGCTGAGCTCCTTGGCTGCCTACAAGGATCTGCCTGGCGTGGAAAAATGCCGGGAGTTCAACCCGGTCAGTTACCGCCTCGCAGACCATGGCATAAACCTTCCATCTGCGCTTACCCTCACGGTGGAGGAAGTGGACCATGTTTGTTCTGTGGTGCGCGCGCTATTTTCAAGCTCTGTTTGAAGACATTCCTCGTGCCAAGCATCTGGAACATCTGCCCTTTCCCCCCTCAATATGTGGTTTCTTCAACTTTGACGTCGTGACTTTGGACGCGGAAAAGGGCGGGCGAGAAGCAGTCATCGAAATTGGCATGTCACTGAAGCCGTGGACGGGCATCCGCAGGGTTTTTATAGCTAAAAATGAGTAAGAAGTATGGTTGATTCAAAAAACTTAAAATACTCCGTCGTCGTGCCGACACGCAATCGTGTCAGCACCCTGATGAGTACTCTGCGGTCATGCTTGGAGCAAGACATAGAGACGAGTGAATGGGAGGTGGTCGTATTCGACAATGCGAGCGAGGACGGCACTTCCGAGAAACTCGCCAGCCTGGCCGCTAGGAACCCTCGGTTGAAGTGCTTCCACAGTGTGACTCCTCTGTGCATGGCGGACTCGTGGGAATCCGCGTTGAGTTACGTCCGGGGCGAGCATGTCATTCTGTTGGGTGCTGATGACGCGCTTCTTCCATCCACCCTAGCCGCGCTGGATTATATCACCGGCCGATTTCCAAGCAAAGTCATCTCCTGGCCTACGGCTCATTATCACTGGCCCACAAGCCCTTCCGCGTCCAAACGAAATATCCTTCAGGTTCCACTTGGGACATCCGTCAAGGAAAGGAATGGACATGCGGCACTGAGAGAGGTGGCGAAATTTCGAACGGGATATGAAACACTTCCAATGCTTTACAATAGTTGTGTGCCGCGGCCCATCTTGGATCGTTTACTGCGCGACACAGGAAGGGTCATCCATGCAAGCAGTCCGGATGTGGTCTCGGGCATGGCTCTCGCCGCCATCTCGGGGAAGTATCTTCGGCTGGGATTCCCCCTTTCCGTCGCTGGCGTTTCAGGGACCAGCAATGGAGGTTCCTCCACGCAAACAAAACAATCCGGTACCCTCAAGGACTCCACCCCAATTGGAGAATTTTACCGAATGAACTCTGCCGCAGGGCTTGGGATGCATGCTTCATTGCCGGATGTGCCGCTTGGCATCTTGGCGGTGGCAGATGCATTCCTCAGAGTCAAAGAGGTGACCGGGCTGCCTTCCAGCATTCGGCTGTGCCGACATTCGCTGATGGAACATTGTTTTCGAGAAGCATGCTTGTTCTCTGATCCCATCAGAACGCAAATACAGCAAGTGCTTTGCGAATACTTTCACAGAGTCATACCCCCCAACTCCATCAAAAATGTCTCGAATGAGCGTTTCCCTAGTCAAATAGGGCTTGGCTACCAGCCGCGCTGCCATTCATTGAATGTGAATCTTGAGGATTTCGGTATCACAGACGTTCATGGGGCGGCGGTTCATTGTGCGCGTCTGGTTGAGCCCATGAGCTTGATGGCCAGCAATCCTGATCTTCTTTCGGGGCGCGTGGCGCTCCGGATTCGGTTGAAGCAGGCTTTAAAGACTTTGTTGGGGCTGGATGAAGGCGAGTTCTTCTGACGGTGGCATTGAAAGCATTGGGTGAACAAAGGTGCACGGACGGAATTATTTGGGGCCACGAGGTGCTTTGGCTGAGCGATTTTCCTTCATCGTCCCATTGCCCGAGCGAATAACATGGAAACCATGCTTTTAATCTGACATGTCCGCCTTGTTGAAGTCCCGCCTCATCTCCGCCTCGGCGTTGAGCTTGGTGGACCAGGTGGTGAAGGTTGCGTCCGCGCTCGTAGTTTCTCCGGTGATCATCCATGGACTGGGCGTGGAGGGTTATGGTGAATGGCTTCTGGCGGTCTCTTTCGCGGGGTACTTGGAAATGCTGGACCTGGGGTTCAGCTTGGCGGCCGTCCGTTTTTATTCGAAAGCGATTGGTGCCAGCGACCAAGAAACCTTGGCCTCCTTGTTCAGCCACCTGCGCCGTCATTATCGGACGCTTGGATCGGTGCTCTTCATCGCCGGGTTGGGGGGAGGGGTCGGTTGTGCCGTTTTGGGAGGCGGCAACGTGATGCTCATGGTTTGCATCCTGGCCGTGGCCAATGGCCTCGTCTTTTGGAATCGCGCTCATGCGACGATGCTCAAAGCACGAATGGAGTATGGGAAAGTGATCGGTGCTGGAATGCTGAGGCTGATGCTTTTCAGCGGGTTCATGCTTTGGATGGCCAGGCAGGGAATGACTGCTTGGACTGTGCTTGGCGCACATGTGGCACTTCAGCTTTTTGAGCAGTTTTTACTGCATGCATGGGCCGCGCCCTTCGTCCCGAAAGCTACGGCTCCGCCGCTCTCTCCACCACTGCGCAGGGACTTCCGCCAGTTTTCCTTCCATGTCGCGGTAAGCGGCGTCACTCAGATGTTTCGTCAGAGACTGGATGCCCAGCTCCTAGGGGCATACTCATCAATGGCCAGCGTCAGTCATTATTCGGTCGCGGCGCGACTTCCGCAGATGTTTTTTGACATGCTCAATGCCTTGTTCGGCGGCCATGTGATGGCCGGCTTCAGCCAGATGGCGGCGCGGCCTGGCCACGAGAACCCGCACCGGGCTCTTTTCAGCATGCTGCGTTTCAGTGCTGCCATCGCGGTGGCCGGGGCGGCTGGCATGTGGGTCTTCGGCCCGGTTTTTTTGGACATTTGGGTGGGAGATGAGTTCAAGCCGAGCCATGCGGCGCTGCAATGGCTGGCCGCGAGTTCGGCTTTGACGGCCATGCACTCCCCATTGTTTTCTTATTTTGGGGCCATCAATGCCTATGGAAAGGTGATGAAGTTCTCCATGGTGACGTCCATGGCGAATTTCGCCACGAGCCTGTTCTTGGTACAGCGCATGGGGTTAATGGGGGTGATTTGGGGCACCGTGGTAGAGAACATTCTTTGGGGGGTATTCTTGTGGCCGTTGCTGGCAAAACGCGAGGCGAAACTTCCACTGAAACGCTATCTGCGTGTGGTCTTTGTCGAGTCTGCGATTCCCATTGCAGGCATTGCGGTGGCAGCCTGCAGGTTCCTGCGTGGCTGGCTGAACCCCGTGACCTACTGGGATTTGACGTTATGCGGTCTTGGCGTGGGTGTGGTCACGGGCACCGCTGGATGGTTTTTGTTGTTGAGCTCCGAGGACAGAACCCGCCTGCTGCGCCGCCGGGCTTGAATGGGAGCTTGAGATAACGCACACATGGTTGGTGCGATTCAGTGCGAATATTATTCATAACAGCTCTTAATAAAAAATAATCAATTTATGATCAGTAATCTTATTGCAAACAAGCGTGCGGTCCAAAGAATATGGGCACTTCCCTTCTCTTCAAAAATTAAACTTCAAATAATTGCTGAGTTTCTCACTCGATGGATTCACCAAAAGAATTCTGATTTTCCAAAACGGTTTATTCTAGCTGGAAAAGAAATTTTCTTTTGTGAAAAAGCATCCCGCGATTTTCTATTTCAAGAAATATTTTTAAATCAATCATACAACATCAAGATCAACAAAGTTTCACCGTGCATTATCGACTGTGGCAGTAACATTGGTCTTTCCGTGATATTTTTTAAACTTATGTATCCGAATTCTCGAATTATTGCGTTCGAGCCTCAAGATGCGGCATTCGAGTGTTTAGTTAAAACAGTGCAAACTAACCAGATCACAGGAATCCAGTGTCACAAAGCAGCTTTAACTAGAGATAACGGAGAACTTCAGTTTTATATTGATGACGAAAATCCCGCGTCATTAATTGCGAGTACATGCTCCAAGCGAATGGCCAAAAAGGAAATTACGGTTCATGGGGTCCGATTGTCAGAGTACATTACAGAGCCAGTAGATCTTATTAAACTCGACGTTGAGGGAGGGGAAATGGATGTTCTTTTGGACTTGGGGGAATCAGGTAAACTAGCCCAAGTTCACCAAATGATCATCGAGTATCATCACCATATTGAACCAACCCGCGACGAGCTTTCGAAGTTTCTTGCAGTCCTAGAAGCTGCTGGTTTTGGCTACCAAGTAGAAGGCAAAGTGGGGAGACCTTATCCCAAGTTTAAATTTCAAGACCTTGTGATTTATGCCTACAACAAAAAAACGATTGATGAGGGTTGAGGTTCGTGTGCCAACTTTTCGACGTCCAGAACTTCTACGTCGAGCACTGAGCACAATCATTTCTCAAACTCACACAGAATGGCGGGCATTTGTGATCGATGATTCTTCAGGGCGCGAAGGAGAATCGATTGTCAACGAATTGGGAGATTCAAGAATTTGCTACAGGTTTAACCCTAGCAATCTTGGAAGAGTTGCCAACCTCAACTTTGCATTTGGCGCGCGCCCCTTTGATTCATCATGTAATTTTGCATGTGTTTTAGAAGACGATAACTATTGGGAGCCTAGGTTGCTTGAAGCAAATCTGGCTGCATTGATTAATTCCAATCTGCCAATACTGACGCGCGGCTATCGAATTGAAGACATGGACGAAAGTGGACGCACCGTTCCCAATCCAAGCCTGCCTGTTCATTCCTTGTGGGGTAATGCCTCTCGTTCGATTCAGTACTCAGAACGAGTTTCGGAATCATTTTTCAGTTTTACGCTAGGCAACTTCGGCTACTTTTGGGATCTTAGCGCTGGGCTGGATATTTCTTGCAGACAAGAAATGCATGATGTTCACATTGCTGAAACAATGCGCTCAGTCTCCTTTCGTGGAGATTGCTGGTATGAACCTGATGTTCTTTCAACCTTTACAAGATTTGTCTCAAAAAAGCAAACTCCAGAGGGTGAACGCAAGTTTAGCTCAACAGACGCTCGCAAGGCTCGATTTAGTGAATTACGATTTCTTCGATTTCTCTACACTGAGTGGACTGTCAAATTAGGCAACCAAATAAGTGATCTTGAGCAAATAGCTAGGAAAAGGGGGCGGATCAACCACTTAACACTTCAATTAATTGATGCTGGTAACATGTCTTACATTCTCAAAAACAAAAGCATGCGAGTTGGACTAAGGGTAATTAAAAACCTTCTTTTATGGATAATCCATTCACGAAGTCGCAAAAGATATGATCAAGAAATAATGAACTAAGCAGCGGCTTAGTAGAGCAATCACTACCGATGGAATCCAGAGTCTCTATATTTCTTATTTCTCTCAAAAGCCTCATTTTAGCTCCATAGTACTGCCTGTAAAAATGCACCCCTTCTCCAGAGGTGCGATCAATTAAATTATATCCAATGCACGTGTGGATCATTGCCATCGGGGGATTTTTTGCCGTGCAGACTGTGCTGGATGCCCAAACCTTGGGCCAAGCCTTAAGCCTGCCTTCCGGCATGGCTTTCAGCACAGGTGGCAACAAACCATGGGTGGTGGATTTTTCAGGTTTCCTTGATGGAGTCTCTGCGAAATCGGGGGCCATCACTCACAATCAAAGCAGTTGGGTGTCGGTGACCGTCACTGGTCCTGCCTCCGTTGGCTTCTGGAGCCGTGTTTCGACCGAACCGCTGTTTGACTACCTCCGCGTTTACGACAATGGCGTGGAATTGGAGGCGCTTCGCAAAAGCGGTGAGATTCCTTGGTCGCAGTCCACATTCCATGTTGGGTCGGGCAGTCATGTGATCCGATGGGAGTTTCGCAAGGACGAGGCGGATGATGAGGCGGGTGCGAATGCCGTCTGGCTGGATCAGATCACTATCGAGCCAGTGGACCAAGGAGAGCCGGTCATCGTGACTCAGCCTCAGCGTAGCGGAGTGGAAGCCGGTGCCCCGGCCACGTTGGCCGTGAGCGCGGCAGGGCTCGCCCCGTTGCAGTATCAATGGAGGCGTGGCGGCGTGCCGTTGAGTGGGCAGACGAATGCTCAGCTTCTGCTGCCTGTTTTCGGCACGGCTGAAGTCGGGATGTATGACTGTGTGGTGTCCAACGGCCTTGGCAGCGCCACTACCAGCGAGGTCTCTCTGGACATGGTCAGCCATGGGGCCGCGCTGGATGATATGACTCGATTTTGGTATGGGCATGGGCAGGTGTTCTGGCAGCCGCAGAAAGAGGAGGGCGTTGCCGGAGACTCGGCTTTGCGCAGCGGCTCGGTTGCCGACTCAGAGAAAAGCCAGTTCAGCGCCAGTTTCACAGGCCCTGGCACGCTGCGGTATTGGCGGAAACTTTCGACCGAGGAGGGGTTCGATCTTCTGAGGGTGCGCTTGAATGGGAATGTCGTTCATGAGGTGAGCGGGTTGCGTGATTGGGAAGCAGCCTCCTTCGTGCTGCCTGCGGGAACCAGCACCGTCTCCTGGAGTTATGAAAAAAACGAGCGCTTCACTTTTGGAGATGACGCTGTCTGGGTGGATGAGGTGCGGGTACTTCCTGGTCAGCAAGCATGGCTTGAAGCCTCGTTTACGGCGCAACAGCTGGCTGATTCCACCGTGAGTGGCTGGGCTGCCGACCCGGATGGCGATGGTCTGGCCAATGGGTTTGAATATCTGCTGGGTCTAGACCCTGCAAGCCATTCAGTCCTGCCATCAGGCTGGCTTCAGGCGCAGATCGGGCCGCTCGGAGGCCCGGGAAGCGGCCCGGATCGTTTTGGCCTGCTCTTGGAAATGCCACTGACCTTGCCGGATGATGTGATGCTGGTGGTCGAGTTTTCCGATGCACTTGAGGGCTGGCTGCCACTGGCGCAAAAGACGGGCAACGCTTCATGGACGGCGGTGAATGGCGGAATGGTGATGGAGAGTCCTGCAAATGATGGGCGGATCAAGACCCGAGTCTGTCATCCCGATACTGCTGAGGTCATGCCGGCATCTCGATTTTTGAGACTCCGGCTTGAGCTGCTGGCTCCATAACCTTGTCGGCTCCAGGCAGTTGCGAGTTGCCATCTTTGCAGTGCTATCTGGCTGCGGCTCTGCGATTGGCTTCTCACACATGAGCGACTGACTCAGGTGGAAAGCCAGGTGCTATCAGAGCGGAAATTCGCTTTTTGATCCTTCTTACAACCTGCGTCCATCAAGGGCCCAAACGCTAACAAAAACAAAGCCTGCTTCGAATGAAGCAGGCTTTGTTGTGTTTGAATATCGCGAATGCAGCCGCGTTACCCGAGCACCTCCACGTTCGTAAGCACTTTGGTACTGGCGAAGGTGTTGTTGCGGGTTGATCCAGGAGGAGATGTGGGATCAAGAATCAGCGCGGTGTCCGTTCCGGTTCCACCATCGATGGAAATACTGCTGTTGAACACATTGGAAGCGTCTGTCAAGTTGGGGGAAGACCCAGCGTAGAGGAAGTCATCTCCGGTGCCCAGGTTGACGGAGAAAGCACCATTGAAAGTTGAGACGCCGAGGATGGATGAAATATTGTCAAGGAGAACAATGTCGCTTCCCGCTCCGGTGCTGATGTTTACCGCACCCATGGTGACGCTCTGAAGATCAACGATGGAACTGCCAGAACCCATGGTAATGTTGGTCGCACCGGTGATGGAGGACTCATAGACACGGACCACATCCGCAGTTAGGCGGCGTGTCAGCGTCGAATTGGCAGTGAAGGCACCCCCGATGGTCGCCCCCTGGACGCCCAATGCATTGGCACCGTCACCCATCTGCACATTGGCAAGGGTGCCAATAGTGACGGCTGTGCCGCCAGTCTCAAAGTCACCGATCTCGACGGTGTCAGTTCCAGCGCCGCCAGTGTATTGGAGGGATGTGGTCAGCGTTGTCGCGGCAGACCAGAGAGCCAACTCATTTTGACCATTGCCCGCATTGACATTCAGGCTGCCCAAATTCGCTGCCGCACCTTCCAGCGTGATCGAATCACTGCCGGCACCGCCAGTGTAGGCAAGTGCTCCGGTCACCGTTAGATTGCTGCTGTTCACCATGAGGGTGTTCTGACCTGCATCCACGTTGAATGTGGCCGCCCCAGTGACCGCGAAAGTGTTGTTGATAGCCACCGCGTCAGTCCCCGCTCCTGCGTTCACAATCAAACTTCCGCCAAGAACGACGGCTTGATTAAACGTCAGGTCATTGTTCCCAGCCCCAAGATGGAAGGTCGTTGCGTTTGCATTGAGATTGTTGTTGAAGGTAAGGATGTCATTGCCCGTCCCAACAACTCCGGAGCCGTAGGTAAAGGCTCCGGTGCTGATGGCCCCGGTGGTGTCCACCGTGTTGTTGCCAGCTTTCAGGTCGATGCTGGCCGTGGTGCTGGTGATCCTGCCCAAAGTTAGAGTGTCATCGCCGCTGCCGGAAGTGATGGCAAGCCCGGCTGTAAGGGCGAAGCTGGTGGATGCTGGCAAGCCGCCCACGGAGATTGTCCCGATGCCATTGGTGTTGGTGATGGTCAGGGCACCTGTGACATTGGCAGAGGTTGCAGCGGTGACATTGATCGTCTGCACTTGTCCAACCGTTCCTGTGTTGGTGACTGTGATCGCACCGCTGCTCAGTGTGTCTGCGACGACGTTAATCGTGTTGCTGCCGGAGCCGGTCGTCACAGAAAGGGCGCCATTAATAGTGACTGCGGTGCTGGTGAGAGCAAATGTATCAGACCCATTGGTGCCTACATAGGTCAGTGGGCCAGCGGTGAAAGCACTGCCCGCAATGGTGATGGAGTTGCTGCCATCCCCAAGGTCGAGTGAGAGAGCCCCAGTGGAGACGAAGGATGCGCCAGCGCCCACGCTGACGGTGTCCTGTGCGGCACCGCCCTTGATGTTGTTTGTTCCATCACCAAGCGCGAATGTTCCGGAATTAAAACCGACAGTATTGGTGCCAGCGCCTAGGTTCAAAGTGAATCCGTTGTTGCCAGTGGTGGCAAAGGAAGTGCCATTGAATTGCAGCGAGTCATTGTCCGCTCCACCTGGTGATGAAAGAGCTGGACCGTAGGTGAAAGTGCCGGCGCTGATGGCCCCGGTAGCCACAACACTGTTGTTACCCGCACCCATGAGTATGTTGGCATCTGGCACCGAGATGCTCTGCAGCGCCAGCGTGTCATTGCCTGCGCCGGTGGTGATGTTCAGCGTGCTGGCGAGATTGAAACTGGTTGTTCCTCCCAAGGATAGTGTTGAATCACCATTGCTGCTGGTGATAGCAAGTGCACCCACGTTGCCTGTTCCTGCCGTCACAGTGATGTTTTGAGCTTGTCCGGCGGTACCGGTGTTGTCGATCGTCACTGCCCCGAGATTCATGGCATTAGTCGCCGCGATGTTCACCGTATTGGCCCCTGCACCCGTGGTGACGTTAAGAGTTCCAGTCAGTGTTACGTTGGTGCCTGTCAGAGCAAAAGTGTCATTGCCAGTCGTGCCTGTGTAGCTCACGGCTCCTGTGTTCAAACTGGCGGCGGGTAGGGTGGCTGAATTGAGGCCTGCTCCCAAGTTGATGTTCAGTGCCCCGGGAGTGCTGATAGAAGTGACCGCGCCAAGCATGCTTACAGTGTCCTGGCCAGAACCTCCGACGATGCTGGCTGCTCCCCCACCAAAGGCGAAGGTTCCGCTGTTGAAGTTCGCTGTGTTGGTGCCTTCGCCGAGATTCAATGTAAATCCATTGCTTCCAGTGGTGGCAAAGGATGTGCCATTAAAGTTCAATGTGTCGCTGCCAGTAGAACCCACGGCGGTCCCATAGGTGAACGCCGTTGAAGCGAAGCCGCCAGAAGTATGATTGAAGGCATTGGTGCCCGCGCCAAGGTTCACAGTTGCTGCCGTTCCGATGGACAAATTGGCGACATCAAGCGAATCGTTCCCCGTCCCTGCCGTGACTGCAAGCGTCCCGCCAATCGCCAGACTGGTGCCGCCTTGGACGCTCATGGTGGCGTTTCCATTGGTGTTGGTCAGGGAGACCGCACCAGCGATGGAACCCGTTTGAGCGCTCACATTGATGGATTGCGCAAGTCCCGCAGAGCCCGTGTTGTTGATTGTTAAGCCGCTACCCACAGTAAGGAAGTTAGTGTTGATACCCACTGAGTTCTGCCCGTCTCCTGTCGTTACGGAAAGCGAACTCACGGTGGTGTTGGTGCCTGTCAGAGCAAAAGTGTCATTGCCAGTCGTGCCTGTGTAGCTCACGGCTCCTGTGTTCAAACTGGCGGCGGCTAGGGTGGCTGAATTGAGGCCTGCGCCCAGATTGAAGTTCAGTGCCCCGGGAGTGCTGATGGAAGTGACCGCGCCAAGCACGCTTACAGTGTCCTGACTAGAACCTCCGCCGATGCTGGCGGCTCCTCCGCCAAAGGCGAAGGTTCCGCTGTTGAAGTTCGCTGTGTTGGTGCCTTCGCCGAGATTTAATGTAAATCCGTTGTTTCCAGTGGTCGCAAAGGAAGTGCCATTAAAGTTCAATGTGTCGCTGCCAGTAGAACCCACGGCGGTCCCATAGGTGAACGCCGTTGAAGCGAAGCCGCCAGATGTATGATTGAAGGCATTGGTGCCCGCGCCAAGGTTCACAGTTGCTGCCGAGCCACCGGACACGTTGGCGACATTAAGCGTATCATTGCCTGAGGCCGAAACCGCAGTCACACTCATGCTGCCACCGGTGGTGAATGAGGTTCCAGCTTGCACAGTAAAAGTGTGGTCCCCGTTCGTGCCAGTTAGGCTGAGTGCGCCGCTGACAGTCCCTGTGAGCACTGGGGAGAGATTCACCGTCTGAGCGTTCCCGACCAGGCCGGTATTGGTGATAGTCAGTGCGCCGCTTACGGCGAGGGTGTTCGGTGTCAGGTTGAATGAGTTGACACCCGCACCCGCAGACACGGTCATCCCAGCGTTTGCGGTGAGGGCAACCGTGTTGTCAATGGTGAAGGCATTGTCGCCATCCCCCAAGGCAACGGTCATAGTACCTCCAAGTACTGATCCCGAGTTGATCTGAGCGCCGGAGAACTGCACGGTGTCGTTGCCTGTGCCGAGGTTCAAGTTCACAAAGAGACTGGTGACGTTAGATAGCAGGGCGATGTCATTGCCGCCTAGATCGTCAATGACAGTCAGATTGCTGGCAAAGCTGACATTGTTGATTGCGATGGTGTCTGACCCGGCTCCCAAGTTAATGGTGGCACTGCTGAGTCCGGCGGAGAGGGTGATGACCGGTGCCGCGACCGCTGCCGCATTATTCACGCTAAAAAGAGTAGTGCCGCCGGGCAATCCATCTGAAATCGACAACTGCCCCCCCCCTCCTGTGATGGCAATGGCGTTGTCCAGCCCATCCGTTGATGAAATCGTCAATCCACCCACAGGTGAATAAGAGATAGCGACAACGCCCGCAGGAACAATCTTTTCCTCAAGCTGTTCGATGATCATTGGTTTATTCATAAATAAAGTATTCTTTAAGTTCAGGCTGGTGGAGAGAACTAGCGTTCTTGCCCATTCAGTCAATTCATTATTCGCGAATAAAAGGTGTGAGTGCTAATCGGATATTAAAATTTGCCTAATCAAAAAAGCACTAACGCTTGAGCATGGCATGGCTGCGGTCACTTAAAACGAGGTGAAATTAAGCAGTACTTAAATGTCAAGCGTGAGCAAATTTACTTCTATCTGGGATCTCAAAGTGTCGACTTCAGCCCAATTGTTGGATGCTTTTCATCCTGTTATTTTCGTGGCGAGGTAATTGTGCGATACGATTTTTTCTAGACACCGTTTGAAGGAGATGTTACTAGCCCTGTTACTTAAAAATGAAGAAAGCCTTTGAGTGATGCGTGCCTCCTACAGTCTTATTAGGATAATTAAGAGCCATGTCTGCTGCGGGCACTCTGGATCCAAGGCTGGCTTTCACCTTATGGTCTTGCTTCTGCTCAATGACACGCCTCCTGATTCCGCCCTCATCGACTGACCATGGTTTCTTTCTGCTCACTCGTGCCGCTGGTTTTGATCTTTTTTCTGGCCTTCACGGCTCATTGCTCCGGGCAAAGTTTTGAGGAAACCTTTGGCCTCCGCCCCGTGCGGCTGAATATGCGGCAGGTGCTGGCAGGGGCGCTGGCCAACAGCATGGATGTGAAGATCGAATATGCAGACTTTGAAATAGCTCAGGCGCAGATCGACGGAGCTGGGGGAAAGTTTGATCCGGTGTTAAGTTTGACCGGCGGGCGCCAGGACAACCGAACGGCCCAGAACGCGCAGGAATATGTGCAGACAGGAGGCTTGATTGTTCCGCGTGCCTCACCTCATCTCTTCAACCAAACCAACACCCAGGCTGAGACATCTTTGGAATGGCGTATGCCGACTGGAACCTCGGTGGTGCTGTTTTCACAGGTGGGCAGTTACCTCAACGACCTCAACAGGAACAGCCCGGTTGCACTTTTTTCCCCTGAACAGCGCGTCACGAATGGAATGAGTCTCGTGCAACCGTTGCTGAAAGATGCGTGGTTTTCGGCCAACCTGGCTGAGATACGCGCCAGCCGCTCCAACGCCCGCATTGCTGACCTGCAATGGCAGCAAAGCCTCTCAGAGGTCATCGCTGCTGTCATGCGTGATTATTTTGCCCTCAGCTACGCATTTGAGAACATTGAGGTTCGACGTGGCGTTCTGGCTTTTGCGAAAACCCTGCTGCATGAAAATGAGCGGCGCAAGGAGGCTGGAGTGGGGGCGGCAGTCGAGGTGGAAGAAGCTCGTGTCGGGGTGGCCACAGCCCGTGAAGAGGTGGTGGCGGCGATGGAGTTGATCATCCAGCGCCAGCGGGTGCTCAAGACCCAGCTGATGTCCGTTGCAGCAGACGTGCAGGGCATTCTTTTTCTCCCTGCGGACGTGCTCCCTCCTGCGGTGGGTTCGCCTCCGCCACGCACACGGTGTCTGGCAGATGCACTCGTCCGCCGCCCGGATCATTTGCGCAAGATAAGGGACGCTGAAAAGCAGGACATCATCCTCAAATATGCACGCAATCAGACGCTGCCGCGACTGGACCTGAAAGCCACCGTCAGCGCGAGCGGCCTGGATGGGGGGCTGGCCGGCGCCTACCAAAACTCTTTGGACAGGCAGGGCTACAATTTCATGGTAGGATTTGAGTTCTCCGTGCCTCTGGGTAATCACAAGGCGCGTGCTGCTCGCACGGTGGCCGAGTTGCACAAGGAGCAGGCTTTGATGGCTGTTGCCCAGTCCGAGGTGGCGGTGGCGGCGGAGGTTGAGGAAGCTCTTGCTGCCTGGCAGGCAGCAGCAACACGACTGAGCTATGCTCGTGATTCGGTGAAAGCAGTCGACCTGATGCTGGCGGCGGAGCAAAAACGTTTCGAGCAGGGAGTCGCGCGTAGTTTTGATGTTCTTCGCGCCAGGCGGCTGGTTGCGGACGCCCGCTCACGTGAAGTCGCCGCGCTGGCAGACTGGAACGCGGCTCGTACGGCTCTGCAAGCGCGCACGGGGATACTTCTCGAACAAGTCGGGGTGGTCATCGAGCATGCAGAAAAAGGGGGGGCTTCGGCGCGGCTTCAGGCGCAAGGATCCAGCCAGCGCGCAAACGCTCCATGATGGACTCCACGACCCAATGCGACAACGACGGCTCAACCGCTTCCCAGTCTGCGGCTTGGCTCCCGTTCCTGAGGGACACTCTGCCGGACTCTGTGGCCCTGAGTGGTCTGCTTGAGCATCTGGGCCAAAGGCTCCGCGCTGTGGCTGGGGCGGCTTGGTTTGTTGAAACGACTTTTGAAGGACAATCCGCATTGCGTCGTGCTGCTTTCTGGGGCGCTCATCCGGCGTTTTCCGGCTACGCCGACCCCCAGGCGGATGACATGCAGCGCGCTGCCGCGGAAAGTGTCCGAGGGGGCATGCCGCTGCTGCTAATGCCTGGTCTTCACGCGCCGGATAGGGGGCTCTTCAATCGTTCAGCGGAGCCACTAATTGCTCTACCTTTGCTTTGCCGTGGTGCGGCCATTGGCGTGTTTCAGTGGTGGGCTTCACCAGAAATTGACAGGAGCGAACTCGCGCGTCTGGTGGAACAACTTCAGTCGGAAACAGCGCTGCTGGGACTGAGCTGGAAGCAGCGTGAGGCCAGAGTGGGGACGCTCAGGACCGTGGCTCAGTCGCACATGCTCCAGCTTGCGCTGGATGTTGTTGCGGCGCGGAATGCTTCTGAAATCGCTCAAAAAATCGCTGTGCATGCGACGGCAGTCCTAGGAGGCGAGAGGGCCACCGTGATTACCCGCACCCGTGGTCGATGGAGGGTTCTCGCAGTCTCTGGCGTGGATCGGTTTGATCCACGTGGTGCGCATGCGAGGGCGGCCATTGCCCTCGCGACAGCCATCGAGAATCAGCCCGAGGCCGGGACCAATGGTCTGAGGTTCGCCCCCGACTCCCTGCTTGGTGCAGCATCACTTGCGGAGTCACCGGCAGGGCTCGCTGCTCAGGCCACCCTCGAGTGGTCACAGGAAGCTCAGAAAAAGCCTTGGGGCGTGATCTGGCTGGAGGGCGCCTCTGCCGAGGTCTTTGAATACATCGAAAAGTCGGAGAAGGCCGGGGATGAAAAAGCGCTGGCTCCGGCGCGAGTGCTGCGGAGCATGGCTGCCTCCGCCTTGAGTTCCGCGCTCGCTCGCGAGCAGGGATTTCTGGGGTATCTTGCCTCACGAATAGTGCCAGGGGCATCCTTTGAAAAGCACAAAGCATCCGTTCGCTGGTCATGGCGCTTAGGGCCGGTATTACTCCTGCTGGCCGCCGGATTCTGGCCATTATCTGTCAAGCTAGAGGCTGACTGCATTGTGAAACCGGCAGTGCGGGGATTTGTCGCCGCTGAGGTGGCCGGACGGGTGGATAAAATTCTTGTGCGCGAAGGGGATGCGGTTCAAGCCGGCGAAATCATCGCCCGACTGGACACCAGCCGGCTCGAAACAGAACTGCAAACAGCAGAGCAGTTGAGGCTCCGTCACGAGGGGGATGTGGAGCGCTATCGAGGAAAGGGCGACGAGGCTATGGCTCGCGTTTCATCCGCGCAGGCAAGAGCCGCAGAGGCAGAGTGCAGACGCCTGCAAAGCGCTATTGGCTTATGTGTCCTCAAAACGCCGGTAGCTGGCGTAGTGATGACCCGGGATCTGCATCTCCTTTCGGGGATCTATCTGGAGGCCGGGCAAAATTTTGCCGAAGTCACCGGCACAACGGCCTGGAACCTCCGCTTGGAATTGCGAGAAGAAGACTTGGAACTGCTGTCCAATGATCTCGCCAAAGGGGACCACCCCGAAGTCCGGTATATTCTTCACACCTTGAGTTCTGAAGTTTTGACCACTCGCTTGGGTGGGGCACAAGACGTGGGGCCCATGGTCGTCCATAACAGTGGGAATGGGACTATTCCTGTGCTCGTCGGACCATTAAAACTTCCAGTCAACTCGGCATTCCATCTCCGCTCGGGTTTGTCCGGCAAGGCGGTGGTTGTATTGCCTGCACGCCCAGCCATTCAGGTCTTGACCCGTGATTTTTGCGCCTGGCTGCGAATGCGGTGGTGGCTTTGAAAAGAACCGGGCTTGGTGGGCACCCTGCCACTAAGTCACTTGGCCGCGGGAGGGGGGGGCGTCTCCGCCACGCCACGCTTGGCAAAGTCCAGTTCGATCTGGCCATAACGCTGTTCCCAAGCCTGCACTGCCTTGGCAAGATTCAGTACGAGTCGTTTTGCACCGTCATAAGTCGTCACCACACGGCTCACCACCTTGGTTTGCTCATCAATCAATTGTCCGTAGGCATTTAAATTGAGCGCAAAATCGATCACCAACTCGTTCGGAGTGGGAATCACTCGTGCAACGTTGGAGAAAATGGCCGGTGGGGGAGGGCCTTCCGGGCCTTTGGAGTTGGACGGTTCGTTTCCCAAGACTTGAATCTGTTCTGCCATGTCCGCCCTATCCCGGCAGCTACCTTCCGAGTCAAGTTTTTAGTATCACGCCCGCTAAATTTAACTCAAAGACGATAATGCGGGTCCATGAACTCCAGCCATCGCTGCCAGAGCCAGCTGCCAAACGGGCGGCTGCCACACTCAAAACGCACACTTCCAGTCATTCCTGGTCGGATACACGGAGCCGACGGTAAGGGGACACGAACGCCGAAAAATGTTTCCAAGGGCAGCATGCGTCCATCTGCCCCGGTGACGACGGCAAGCTCTTTTTCGAGCGCCAACGCGATCGACTCCGGAAGCTGGCGGAAAGGCTCGGTGTATCCCGCTTGAATGGCCATGGACTCGAAGGAGCCATTAGAGCAGCCCTTCAGGCGAACGAGCGTCTTGGCCTCCTTGGGCAGCCAGTTCATGGCTTGTTCCTCCACAGGTACATAGGCCTCATACGGACCTTCGGAGACAATTTCGCACAGCACTTCTCCTGGGCGGTAACCGCGGCCGGTCTGGCAATGAATGTCTTCGGTAACGACGATCCCTTTCGCTGGGCTGCAGATGCGTGTTTTGTCGAGATTTTGTTGTGCCGCTCTCAATGCGACCTCGGTGGCAAGAAGTTCCGCTTGCGCTTGGATTAGGAGCCCTGGCTCCTCGGCGCCCAGCAAACGATCCGCATTCAGTCGTGCGGCCTCCACTTGGTGCTCCGCCTGCTCGACCGCCGACTGAAGACGAGGGCTGGCCAGAGTCATCAGGAGATCTCCAGGTTGAACGCGCTGCCCGGGAATCACATGGATGCTCGCCATCCTTCCGGCGATCTCGGAGCGAATGACCGATGTTTGAACCGGCATGACCAAAGCTTTCCGCACGGGGCGGGATGGGACTGGCAGCCATGAAACCACCAATGCCAATGCTCCAATTGTCGCAAGCCTCCGCAGCCAGCGGCGGTTCAACGGGCCTCCGGGCTGTCTGGCCAGCCAGCGGAACCTCGCGGATAGGTAACGGAACATCGGAATTCCCAGCATTCCGAGCAGCAGAATGGCCCCAAACACGTCTCCGGCCCACCGTAGGCCCAACTCCGCTCCGAACCATCTGAAAAGCGCCAAGATACCACCCATGACGAGCAGCAGATAAGCCTGGGAGGCTAGTCCAAACGCGGCCAGCCATGAGGAACCGTTACCATCGCCCTCCGCCACTAGGGGACGGGGTATGATCCCGAACAGAATCCGGTCGATCACCGCAACAGCGGCGTTCATGGCTTTCTGACGCAAATTAGGGATGCCTGTCAGGTCGCTCAGCATATAATAACCGTCGAATTTCATCAGCGGGTTGGCATTGAACAGAACGGTCCAGATGCTGGTGATCATCATCAGGCCAAACAGGACTTCCCGCGCTGGACCGGGTCGCGACAAGGACCAGGCAATGGAGGTAATGGCGGCGATCACAAGTTCCACCGCGATTCCAGCCGCAGCGACCAGCACCCTTTGATGCTTGCGTGGAAAAAGATAACTGTCAGAGACATTCACATAAAAAAATGGAGAGAAAACGATGAGCAGGAGGCCGAGTTCGCGCACCTCACCGCCATAATGTTTGCAGGTCAGTCCATGGCCCAGTTCATGGATGATCTTGACAAAAACCAGCAGCACCCAGGCTGCGGCGAGGTTGGGCAGATTCATGGATTGTTTCACGGCAGCTGGAAATTCATCCAAGCGGGCCAAGATCCCAATGCATGCTCCCACGACCAAAATCCCGGCAAGGCGAACGGCGCCTTTGCTCCAGCACCAGCGAACGTGTTTTTCAGCCCAGGTCAGCAGTGCATCTGGATCCACTAGCGGAATTCGGGCGAACAAAAGCCCGCTCAACCAGACCCATAAACCCATCCAGCCAGAATGCTTGACTTGCATCCGGCTCTTGGCGCGCTGCGACTCAGTCGTGGCAACCAACAGACCGCGCTCAAGCAATTGGGAGGCGAGCGCGACCACATGCTCTGGATCTGTCGTGAAACTCTTTTCACGTGCCAATTCAGCTATCAGCTTGCAACTTCGCTTCCCATCAAAAAGGCAAGCCAGATCATAATCGTCCGCAGCCAGCGTAAAATAGGTTCGCGCCAGAGAATGTTTGATCACGACAATCTGCCGACCTTCACGCGACTGCCTCGAGTTAATCAAGTCGGATCGCAGCGCGGGCGGGGCCCATGTCTCTTGGCCTGACCTAGGGACTTTGTTCATGGGGCTTGTGCTGGAGCTGCTTTCTCGACCCGCATGCCAGCCTTCAACTCTCCTTTTTCATTCGCCAATTCAACTCGGACCCTTACGAGCGCACTTTCCGCGTCCAACACCGGATCCACTAGGGCGACTTTGCCGCTGTAAAACTTCTCCGCCTGCGCGCTCCCGGTCAGTTTCATTCGGAAATCATTTCCGGGCCGAAGCAACGCAGCCTCGTCTGCCGAGATGTAAAATTGCGCATAAACCCGGTCAAGCCTTGCCACCCTCGCTACCACTTCATTGAAGAGAACTGATTCGCCCACCTCCTTGTTGATGCGCACCACCACACCGTCGATCGAGCTCAAAATGGTGCGTTGCGCCTCCTTTGCCCGAGAAGTTTCCAACGAATTGAGGGCTAGATCGAGGGTGATACGTTTGGCAAGAGCCTCGGTTCGTGTCCCAATGTCCTCAGCAATCAGTTTGGCAGCCGCTTCATTTTCAAAACGCGCCTGCTCGATCACTACTTCTGCTTTTTTTACGTCAAGTTTTTCGAGCCGATCGTCAAGACGTACCAGAGCCTGGCCAGCGCGCACCACGTCTCCCTCACGCACTTTGACCTCGGCAATGATTCCAGGCACAGGAAATGTCAGGTCTACATCTTGGAACGGCAAAATGATTCCCTTGAGCGGCGGCTCCGCCCCCCAAGATACATTGGAAAGTAGGATGGCAATAACCAGACAGACCAACGATGGCACCCGGTGCGTTCGACAAAAAATTTGGGCGACATTGAACATAGGGCGCAGGCTTGCACCAATGGCGGAGGATTCGCAAGAGGCAAAACTTGACGACGTTCGGCAAAGGGAATCACGCTAGATTTGATTTTGCTTGGTGGCGAACATCCTGCGAACAAATTCTCGCGCATCACCGTGGATGTGTTTTGATGAGCGTTAGCCCATGGAGTTTCGAGCCGCCGTCTTCTTTCTGTTTTTATACTATATCCGTCCGCAAGACTGGATTACGGGACTTGCTGGTTTTAATATCATGCGCCCAATGATAATTATCTGGGGCGTAGGCTTGCATGGGGCCAAGCAGCGCTCGCCGCTTCCTGGGGTTTTGAGGACTCCGCATGACTGGATACTGATGGCCTATTGGGCCTGGGTGGTGTGGACTGCTCCGGATATGCAGGCTGCACTGACCGGATTTCTGCCTCTCATCGTCTTTTATGCATTTACGCTGCACACTTTGGTCAATTGGGAAAGGTTATTGGCCTACCTCAGAGCATGGAATTATATGCTTTTAGGAGTGGCTTTTATTGCAGTAGCTAGCCTGTTTAAGGTGGATCTTACCGGTGCAGCGGAGCTGACGGCCGAGATGGAAGGCAGGCTCTGCATCGGCACTTGGATGCACAACAATCCTAATGCTCTCGGTCATTCTGTTGCGGTCATCGTACCGCTCAGCTACATTCTGTATTTTTGGCGCGGGCAGGCGTTGGGACGCCTTGTGATTTTCCCGCTCCAAAGTGCTCTGGCGCTCTATTGCATCTACGAGACCCAGTCCAAAGGGGCTTTTCTAGTAACTGCGTGTTTGATGGTGTTGATTTTTGTCATCGGTCGCCCGCTTTTGGTAAAGCTATTTGCCATCGTACTGGCGTGCAGCTTGGGCATCTCCGCCCTAAGTTTCCTGCCGCGTATGTCCAGTATGGGCAGCCTCCGTTCTGACGAAGGTGTGCAGGGACGTCTCATGGCATGGGAACTGGCCAAAACTGCGATGGAGCGGAATCCGGCCGGCTGGAAGCAGTTTGTGGCATACATCAATTGGCTAGGGCTTACCGAAAGAAAGGCCACGCATTCCAGCTATATACAAGTGGGAGCTGACCTTGGTATGATGGGACTTTTCATCTACCTGATGGCTTTATCAGCGGCCTATAGAAGCGCTATGCAAGCGCATCGATTAACTCAAGAAAAAGATGATAACGAGCGCTGCCGACGCATGACAATGATTCTGATTGTGGCCAATATCACCTCAGGTTGGATGATCAATCGTGAATATCACACCGAGTATTTTCTTCTGATTGCCTTGGCTGCAGCAATCCACCGGCTTCATGTGGCGAATGACGCCAACGATGAACTACTAAAAAAGCTGGACGGAGGACACGATGATCAAACTTCAGAGGTTTTAGCCCCGCAGATAATAGCACAAGGAATATCATTTTCCTCCGGACAAGCCTTGCTGGCTCCGATGAAGATGCTTTCCGATGTAAGATCATATTCCGCGTCAACAACAGGCAGGCGGACACTTTTGCGAGATCATTTGTCCTCCACTGGCGGGGCTACAACGGTGACGCCCGTGTTCACTGTCGAGAAATCTAATGATGTTTCAGAACCGAAAAAAACATGGAATAGGATCGGTTTTCTCGATCTCGCCGCTGCTGGCATGCTAACATGGGCCACAATTTACATTTGGGAATATGTTCTCAAGAATTTGTGAACCGATGTGGCCGGTTGAACTTCATTTAGTGACTTCGCCTTCCTCCGTCCGAAAAGTAGCATGTTCGTGAGCCGCTTCAGATGCTTTTGGTCTGGCCCCTAGCCAACCCGAGGCGGGAGGGCCCTTGCGGTAGATCGCAGCTGCGGTTATGGCTAACACGGAAAGCAGTAGCAACATGATCAGTGATTCCAGAATATTGAATCCCGGAGCCCAAGAATGTAGCGGGCAGTACCGCGATGCTAGACGGACGTGAAGAAGCTGGGTTCGAACAGATTTTCTCATACGCAAGATAGATTAATGCCCGCGCAAGTGGAAGGGCTCTTCCCGTTGAACTTTTTTTGGAACAAACGAATTTTGGGACATTCCCTGCGTTGATCCAGACATCCCAAAGTAATTGCCGTTTTTGCTATGTCCAAGAGGATACAATGAACAGCTTGACATCGTTATGGCCAGCATCATTCTTAATATGATAGTTTTCATTAGGCATTAATTAAGGTTTTGTAACGCAAATTTACTTGTTGAATATTCAAAGTAACGCAATTAAATCAATCCGAAACTAGCATGAGAACCATCTTTGATAACTTTTGTCGGCTTAATGCACTGAATGTCGAGCCGGCTATTTTATTTGCGATGGGTGCAATTTATGCGATTTTATTGCTTGCTACCATTGGTGGAATAAGTAGGAAAAACGAATGGGTCAAGCATTCTCTGCTTTGGACGATAGCCGTTATCGTCTTTCCATTCTTGGGGATAGCGGTCTATTGCTTAGCCTCTCTGTTGTACGCTGACTATAGCGGAATGAAGCAGTTTGGCTTTGGAATGAAAAATAAATCAGAACGAGGTGGATTGAAAAATGCTTGATCACTTTGCCGTAAATCTTTTATCAAACTTGTTTCCGTATGTCTAATTCACTCAGGTTAATTATTTACATAACCATCCAAACGATGGTGGGCGGATTGTTGTTCGGTCAGTCATTGCAAGAGCCTGCGCTTCCAGAGACATTGCCGCTGGTCGCAGATGGATTTTTTCCAACTTTAGTGGAATCACCTCTCCTTAGGGGTGCATACAATGCAAGAAGCTACGGCGGCACCGGCAATGGAGTGGGGCCTGATAATCGGTTGCAAACAGCGACCGATATATTTCCCTATGAACAAGCGGCTTCCAATTTTTACGAGCGGAACCCGGGGGTGTTTGCCAATATGGATAGGGCCCTTGGGGTTTTTCTTCCTTATGATGCGTGGACTCTTGAGAGTGAGAGGCTTCGCCATACGGCACTGACGTTCGATGCCAATTTGGGCATTCTAACGAGAAGCTTTTCCCCCGACCTAGCAACCATCAAAGCTGGTCCTCTGTATTTCGATCTGTTGTACCTTGGAGCTGGAGCCATCTGGTCGGACTACAATGGCAACAATGGTCCCCAGAAGACCGATGGATTTATCAGCAATGTTAACATGGGGGTGCGGGGACTTCTGCGAATCACCGATACCATCTATTTCTCTTTGGCGGCGCAGTTGATGTATCTGCCTGGTACTAACGAATTTGCCTTCTCCTTGGGAAATGGAACAGGTTCTGCGTTTGTGGCCAATCTGTCTTACGGGGATAGTATTGGGCCTTGGTCAGTGACGTTTTCGGATAACTTTATCGGACGTCCGGGGATTAATTTTGTTGCGCACACATCGGAGCCTGGCAGTGAGCAAGCTGGCCGCTATTATTATGGAATACGTCAGTCCAGTGCTAGAAATGGCAATTTTTACACACAAAACGGCGCTTTCTTTTCGAACAAGGTTGGATTTAGCGCATCTAGGTTGGTTCTGGGGGGGCAATGGCGCTTTTGGTCGCAGCTATATCATACTGATTTTTGGCAAACCTTTGACTTCACCAACCATGGGCAACGAGAGCATCTGGGTTTAGCGCTGGGATATGAAGGTTCGATAATACCGTTTGCTCCCAGATTTAATTACGATGCCTATACTTTTGATAAGTTCAATTCGATCAGACATCAAATCGGTGTGCAATTCACTGGTCGACTCACTGAGAATATTAATTGGACGGGCGGAGTGGGCTATGGTTTTGCGACTGGCAGCACGTCTAAAAACTCTAAATCTAATCGATTTTTTTGGAATATGCAGTTTAACCACACGATTACCGCAAGGACTCTGCACTCGCTTGCTTTCGGTGAAGGGTTCTTTACGAATGATTATTCCAACGATGCGCTTACGGCAAGATACCTCAATTATCGAATCACTCATAGCTTTGCACGAAATCTCCAAGCGACGGTGTTTGCCCAGATTTCAGATCGTGAAAATACCGTCTCGGTAGGCAGTTTAGAGGGTGGGAATTCGACGTCGCGAGCTGGTGGCGGCGCAACTCTGACTTATCAGCCGCTGGATTTTACCTCCATTAATGCCCAGGCGGTTTACAATACATCTCTTAAGCCTGCTAATACTTACGATTACTGGGTTTGGAGGATTTCGATTAACCAACAGCTGGGAATGAGGCTCACAGGGAACATTTTTTATCAGTATTTGGAAAACAGTTTTGGCCAGACCTCGTTCTCGGAACACGCAATTGGAGTGTCGTTGCGACGTTACTTTTGATGTTAAAGCCCATTTTAATACTTTCAATCAATCCATTTCTGCTTATCAACTCAAGAAACGCACAGAAAATGAATAAGACACCCATCCCAAGTCTGAGTAAACATCCATACGGCATGGTCAGCGCTCTCCTTGCTCTCCTTGCTCTCATTTCCCTCGGCTTCGTTCATCCAGCCGCTCAGGCACAGGTGATCGGGTCGACAAATGGGCAACCTGCCGTGCAGACTAACAAGGATATTCCGGCTGACTTTCATAAGTATTACGGACAGCGGGTCAATTCTTGGAAGGATACCGAAAGGCAGATTGCCAAAATCGACTTGGATGCTGACATGAATCAAGATGGCAACCTGAGCAACACCGACCCTGCTGATGGTGGGTCCTTTGAAGCCACGCCACCTGGGTTGATTTTGGGAGAGGGGGAGATGACTAGGGTGATTCTTTTGCTGCTCCCTTATCGTGTGGATTTTGATGGCGAGGTGGTCGTGACGTTGGAGGCAGAGGGAATCAATCGAGCTGATCGGACGGGCGAGTATAGTACTTTGGATGATGAGATGGCGTCCATGGGACACATACGCGTGTGGAGAGACAAGACAAAAAAGCAATTATTGTTGGATTCCAGAGACCCAAGCAAACGTGTCGCCGAATTTTCCACCAGTTATAAGACCTACCCATATAATCTTCCAATGACAGTTCCTCGCTACGTCTACGTTGAAGGAGTGCGTTCTTCTCCTCGTTTCATTGGTGATGTTCGCCTGCTGCTCACTGTTTCCCACCGTGGGACGCGGGCGAGTAATGCGGCCGAGCCACAAGGCAAAGAAACTGCTCAAGAGCAAACAGCCAGCAAGGAGCCAGTGGCGGTGGTGCCGGAGCCGGCAAAATTAGGAATTAAGAGCTTTCGGACTAGTTTTGACCACATCTTGCTCACAATTCAAAAGAAGCCGCTGGCCAAGCAATTCATCAACGATAACAATGCCGGTGTGTGGATCCCTCCATCAGGGACTAACTATGCAGAATTTGACTCGGCAAAGGCTCAGTGATTTCCCAGAGTGTTTGATGTGTGGTTCCGCAAAATAGATTGCAGAATTAAAAAGCGGAATCACTACTGACTATGCACCTCCATGTTTTTCTATGGTAAATCAGACACTTCGGAATTGGTTTTTGCTACTAGTTGTATCTTCGTTAGCAAGTTGTAAGAGCACAAATTCGGCTCTGCCTGCTGGTCTGCCTCTCACTCAGCAGAACAAGATCCCAGTTTCACAAATTCCGATATTTCACCCCGGAGACAACTTGGAGCTCTATGTGGAGGAAGATTCAACCTTCAATGGAGTCTATCCAGTCCGTCCAGGCGGGTACGTTTTGATTCCAAAAATTGGGCGGATTGCGGTGGATGGACTCAATAGGGACAAGGCCGAAACTTTGATCGCCCGAACGCTTGAAAATGGGCAGCTGAAGAATGCAAAAGTCATCGTGGAGCATATTTCGAGCGGCATTGATCGGCCGGGCGCGCCTGGAGTGCTCAAGGTGATGGTGTTCATCACGGGAAGCGTCACTCGCAGCGGAGCTCATTATATTCCGCTGACAAATGGTCGTCTTCCCGGAGTGTACGAGACGCTGCTCATCGCTGGAGGTGTTTCGAAATTTGCACAAATAGGCAAAGTTGAAGTGTACAGAACAAGTGCTTCAGGGAAAAGGGAACGCGGAGTGGTTGATCTTCGAGCGATTCGTGATGGCAATGCAGAGGATCCCCCAGTTAATGAGGGAGACATCATTAACGTAGCCGAAAAGGTCTTTGGATTTTGATCATGAAATGACCATTGGGTTCTATATAGCTCGTAGCAATGCCCTTAGTCCCTTAGGAGAGAGCAATAGAGCCATTGTAAGTATTATCTTAGGTTATTTCTGAAAGAAACGATATGTCTAAACGAAATGCTCCGACCGAATCTGGCAAGGGTAAATTCGACACTACAAGCCTCATTCGCAATGTTCTAGCACTTGAAGACCACTGGGTTTTGATGCTGCTGCTGTTTGCATTTGGATTGATGGCGGCAGTTGTTGCCTATGTCTTTGCAAGACCTACCTACACCTCGTCGGCGGTTGTTCGGGCCTATCGCTATGTGGATACTACAAGTGCAGCAATGGACCCCGGCAAGGGCGGAGGGGGGATGCCATTGCGAGCCATCGGGGGCAGTCTTGAAACTCCCGTCATGATATTGGCTGCTGGTAAAGAAATCGGCCTTGCTGATGAGAAAACCACCTATCGTTCTTTTCGAGACTATGTAGTCCCCAAAGTGAGGGTTAGTTATTTGGATGGAGATTCCATGGAAATCAGCATTGAGGCCTTCTCGATCAAAGCCGTTGAGATGCTGCCAGCCGCGCTGATTGATGCTTTCGAAGCGAGCCAGGCCAGAATGCGGGTGGAAATGCGGGAAAAGGCGATTCAAAAATATATGGATGAACTTGCGGTTATGCGTGAGCGGGTTGTCGGGCAGATGGACACCAGATTGAAATTTGAGGAAAATAGCAACATTGCCACCACTCAGGTTGAACTCGAAGAGTTGAGCGATGTGCCAATTAAAATAGTGCGACTTCGGCACCAAGTGAAGCAAATGGAAATCACTCGGCAAATTTTGGAAAAACGAGGTGACAGCCTTGGCACTATTGGGAAACTCTCTTTGCTGGCAGCCCAGAGTGGTGAACAGGAGCAGAGTGTGTCCACCGGCAAGTTGGTCAGGGGTTCTGCTTCGGGGCCTGTCACTTTTCAGAACCCGGCACCTGCGACTCGAACAGAAATTGTAGTGCAGCCTTCGATGATTGAAGGGTTGCAGCCCTGGCAAGAACTTGAAAAGAGCCAGAGAAGTCTTGAGGAACAGATGCGCATGAGCCGTTTGAAATATGGCGACGAGCATCAGGAAATTAAACGGCTCAAAGAAGAACTGCAAAAAATAGGCCCTGCGATGGAACTGGAGCTTACGATTGCACTGAATGCGTTCGATCTGGAATTGGAGCATGTGAGGTCTCAACTCGCCAGCTATGAGGCCAAGCTGCCTGAGTATCACAAAGCGGTCAAAGATTTCGATGAAAAGCGTGTCAGCTTTGATCTGATGCAGAGAGGCCAGCTCGCATGGGATCACGCGTACGAAAAACTGGCAAAACAAATCGAAGGGCTTGAACTGGGTGAAATGGTCAGTCCGATTAAACTTGAGTTGAAAGGCTTTACCGAAATGCGCAACGAGATTCCGGTGTCTCCCAGTAAAAGCAAGCTGCTGACCATCGGGCTGCTGCTGGGCCTTGGATCTGCGGTGGGGATTCCATTTTTGCTTCGCCAAGTGGACAGCAGTGTTAATAGCCTCGAGGAGTTTTCCCAATACTTGGGGCTGAAAGGAATAGGCCTTGTCCCTCATACCGATGAAAAAGTTCTCAATGAGCTCAATCGGTCTCCTGCGATCGGGGCCACCGTCCCCAATGCTCTGCTGGAGAACTTCCGATTGATTCGCAGCTCAGTCATTTTGAACCCCGGGACATCGGGTGATGAAAAAGTGATCATGGTGACAAGTGCGCGACCTGGAGAGGGCAAGTCGACAGTTGCCGCTAATACTGCCTGGGCGTTTGCTTCGATCGGGGAAAAGACACTGGTTATTGATTGTGACTTACGACGTGGTCGTGTCGCGGCCATTACCGGCGTGGACAATCAGCAAGGAATGACAACCTTGCTCATGGGACAGTGCAAACTGACAGATTGTCTGAAAAAATCGTCTGCTGAAGGTCTGTGGATCATTCCCCGGGGACCAATCATTCAAGGCACAACGGAACTACTTAGTACTCCCGCGTTTAAAGAAATTCTGGCTGATTTAAAAAAAGATTTTGCGAGGATTATTCTAGATACGCCTCCGGTATTGGGCCTGAGCGAGACAGCTTTTCTGCAAAACCACGCTGCGGGAATTGTTCTTGTCGTGCGTGCGCAGAAAACTCCGCGCAAGGACGTTATTGAGGCTGTCGATACTTTGAGGAAACTGGATGCTTATTTCTACGGTTTTGTGTTAAACGATGTGGACTTCTCGAAGAGGTTGAATTCTTACCAATACTACTATTACTCATCCAACTACTATGATCTCAATTGGGAGGAGGAAGGGGATGACAAAGTGGCAACTAGGAAGAAAGAAAAGACATCCCTACCCTTTTCTGATAAATCCTGAACATTGCTTTTTATGAGCGAAGGCCGAGATGGCAAAGTTGGCAACTATTGGTTATCCCAGCAGTTGAGAATTTTTGCTGAAGCCGTGGAATCTGGCCGATTTCTTGGAAATGTGTGGAGCTGGGGCCGCTGGTTGACTGTTTGCCTGACTTGGCTGTATGGGGCAGCATTGTTTTTGCTATGTCTTGCAATGCAATGGGTTGGGGAACGTAACGTTACAACGGTCTTCTTCTTGTACCTGCCTCCTCTCATCTGGTTTCTTCCATTTGCTCCGCTGGTGATGATGGGCGGGCTTTTCCATCGTGGCAGCCTCCTTGTTCAAGGTGCCATCTTGGCTCTTGCCGTTTGGACCTGGCTCGGATTTCATTGGCAAGCGGAAAAGCCGGTCATTGGTGCGAGTGGGGACATCCTAACAGTCATGACCTACAACCGTGGGCAAAACATGAATCAGAGTTTGCAACCCTTTAAGAATACCAATCATCCGGATGTGTTGGTGTTTCAGGAGGCTGGGGGGAGAGCCGGTGGCTTTCTACGATCACCTGATTACGCCGAATTCGAGTATGGAGTTAGCATTGGTGAATTTACTTTACTCAGCCGGTATCCCATCAAAGCAAACTCGCTCATCAAGGAGGCTGGATCTGATCGGCCTGCACGGGTTGCTAGGTTTGTCATCGACTGGAATGGCCGGTCTGTTTCCATTTATGCCGTGCACCTAATGACGCCTCGAGATGTACTGCGCTCCTACATGCGAGGTGCTTTTTTATGGGGTGTTCTAGGAGTTCCAGGCACACCTTGGGCGGAAAAGAGGAGATATTATCAGTCCTTTTGGGATGGACAGATTGCGGATGCGAAAGCGATTCTGGATGAAGTGCGCAGTGACTCCAACACATGCATTGTTGCAGGGGATTTCAATGCGCCGCAGACGGGTTATCTGCATCGGATGGTGACGCGTGAATTGAAGGATGCGCACGCAGCAGCAGGGAATGGTTTTGGGTTCACCTTCCCGGGTGTCACTCGCAATCCGTTGAGCTTGGGCGGACCGTGGATGCGGATCGATTATATTTTTTACGACAGACAGTGGGAGGCTCTGGAATGCGTTACTGAGAGAGACCGCCCTTCCCAGCATCGTGCTGTTGTAGCCAAGCTTCGGCTTACCAGTGGTGCCCAGTTGAAGTGAGATCCTGTGCAGAAACCAAATGCATCAGTCTGCAGCCCAAGCGACCATCGCAACGGACGGGAACAATCGAGCACTCAGGCGCTGGCGAGTGCGGATGGGCAATAAGCCGAATACAGTCTCCACCAGATCGTTTGCAAGGTTTAATGCTTTGCTGAAACGGGGCTTTCCAGCCCGATACATGCAAGTTTTGTTAAACCTATGTTTCACGAGCAGTTTGCGCATCTCCCGATATGTCCATTCCTGAAAATGAAAGCACTGCAAAGTGGTTCCAAAGTGGCGGGAGACGTCGTGTGGGCCTGAGTAACGATGTGGCGTGTCAAAGACATAAACGCCACCTGGCTTGAGTAATCGGTGTGCCAAGGCAAAGTGGGCGTCCACGTCCTCGGGGTGCAGGTGTTCGAGAAACTGATAGCTGAAAATGACGTCGGCTGCGGCGTCGGGCACCTGAAGATTGTGTCCATCGTACACAATCAGTTCGAGATTGGCCGGGAATTGTTCACTCTCAGAACGTTGATCGGATATATCTACGCCAATCACACTCCTAACCTCTTTCGCAACAGCTGAGGCCAGTCGGCAATCCCCGGGGGCAAACTCTAGAAAAACGGTGTCTTTGTGCAGGAAAGGACGAAGCAATCGAAGTTGTGTCTCGACTTTGCGGCGGCTGGACTCAGGGGTCTCGCGTCTTGTCAGCCTTGGGTGATCCGGCACTCGCTCAAACAACTGAGTGTACAAAGTTTTGAAAAGTTCGGTTCGTTCCTTGCTCGTTGACTGGCGCATCTGAAGCGCCAATTCGCGCTCCACTTCAAAGTGGTGGCGGATGCGTTCAGGCGTGCGTGGATCTTCGGAAGACATGGCGTTTAAGAGGAGACTGATTTGCAGCGGGTGGTCAAATCCATGAAGCAGCGAGTGGCCTTCGTCCATGAATGATTTGCTTCGACTTCACTTCGGGCTTTCTGAGCCAGTGTCATGGAAAATTGACGGTCTTGTGCCAGACTCAATAACGCTGAGGCAAAAGTCAGTGCATCGTCAGCAATCAGTATGTCTTCTCCAGGGGTTACTGCCAGCCCCTCCGCTCCAATGGTGGTAGATACGACTGGTACCCCCATGGCCATGGCTTCGTAGATTTTGATGCGGGTGCCGCCACCGGCTTTCAAGGGCACAACGATCACGTCACATTCATGCACGTGACTCTGGACTTCCTCCACGGTGCCTGTCACCTCGATGCCTGGATCGTTGACAGCAAGCTCCCGGATCTTTGCAGGTGGTTTGCGGCCGATAATTTTGAAGCGGCAGTCGGGCAGGTTTGCTCTGACTCTTGGCAGAATTTCCTTCACAAAATCCAGCGTCGCATCAATGTTCGGCATCCAGTCCATGGAACCGAGGAACCCCATGACAAAAGGCCGGCCTTGCACCTTGGGGGGCGCAGGTTGGAATGAATCCACATCCACACCCGTTGGGACGTGGCCGAGTACGTTGGTTAGTCGATATTCCGTGCGGGAGATCTCGGTGTCCTCCGGGGAAACGGTGATGACTCCATCAAACAAGGCGGATAGGCGGGACTCCCAGTGTTGCATCCTTTTGCTTTGGATGCCCAAGTACCATCTTTTAACAGGGGAAGCCTGGTTCTGCGTGAGACGCCGCCAGATCTGGGCCTCGATGTTGTGCTGAAAAAGGATCACTGGGCAGGTAAATTTCAGGCCAAAAAAGTTTAGCGCGGGCGCTAGGAAATCACAGATGACAAGATCAAATGTCTGCTCTTTGGAGAGTTCGCTCAGCTTTTGCTTCAGTTTCTTGGCTTCGTAGCGTTGCAGGGCGTAGGGGCGAGTGGTGAAAACCGTGCTTTTGGCAAGGTCGAGCCAGAATCCCAGGCTGCCTTTCGCGGGCGTGTGGGTACGGATCCATTTTTTCTCCGCAGCATAGGCGTCGCTCTCCTCCTGGGGGTGAAGTGCTTCGCCTTCTGGAAGCAGGGAGACATAGACCACATGATTTGTTTTGCTCATGTCGGTGAGCAAAGCGTGGGTTCGGCGTTTGCCGCCGGTGTCCAGTGGGAGGAGTGGGCCAGTTTTTACCCAGAGTATGCGCATGAAGTAGTAAGGAATGTGAGGGAGCTTGGGACCTCCCTCAAGCAACTTGTCTGCCAGTTGGTTTTTTCCTCCAAAGACTCAATGGATCATGGCGGCAGCGCAGGTAGGTGAACAAAGCACGGGCACAGCTCCACTGGAGCATCAGGAAGCCTGCGGGCACCATGATCCACCGCGAGCGAAGGTTGCGAAAAGTGCAGCCGACGATGGCCAGGCCATAGCAGAGACTCTGGCTGGCCAGCAGCAGCCAGATGAGAGGAGACTTGGGCGCGGCAGCATTTAGAACGACCGCAGCAACCATTAGCCACGGTACTGTGAGTCTGGCATATTTGTGAGAGATCAGTTGAATCCAGAGACGGTTGCGCCAAGGCAGCAGCCACTTGGGATATTGCTCGATCATTTGATAATTGCCGACCAAGGTCCTCAATTTTCGCTCGGCCTCTTTGTCTGGATCAAGGGTTTGGGGGTCAAAGGCAATAGCCTCTGGCACATAGGCTACGCGCCAGCCTTGCAACGCTATTTGCATGGGCACCACCACATCATCCAGAATCGTGCCCGGCGGCAGGTCGGTGAAAAGATCTCGGCGGATGGCATAAATGGCACCAGTGCAGCCGATTACTGAATCCACACGCGCCTCCCACTCTCTTAGCTTGGTCTCCATGCGCCAGTAAAGGTCCACGCCCCTGCCGGCCCCCGATTCAGATTTGGCGATGGTCAGAAGGCCGCTCGCCGCACCGATGTTCGGGGCCTTGAATGCAGCGGCGAGCCTTTGCAGCGCGCACACGTCAAAGGATTGGCGCAGGTCGGCAAAGATGATGACCGGGTACCGGGCACTTTTCACAGCATCATTCAGCGCCGCCCATTTCCCACGCTGTTCAGGATGCGTCAAAACTCGCACATTTTCGATGCCGGCGCCGGCAGCAAGTGTGGCCGAATCATCGTTGCAGCCATCACAGAACACAATGAACTCGCGTTCGCCATCCCATTTGCATGCATGGAGGTTTCTCAGGCGTTCTTGAATTCTGCCCGCCCCGTTATGAATGCAAAGCACAATGCTGATCGCCGTTGGCATGGGGTGCTCAGTCACTGTTTTTTTGGCGCCTCCTCTGGCCAGAAACCACAGCACACATGCATATCCGGCCTGGATGTAGCCGATGGCAAGAAAAATGAAGGCCAGCAAAAGAGTCATGAACACCTAGTCCGAGATAACGCGGTGGCATCTAAAGTAAACATGCGTGTTGAACAGTAAGGCAATCAGGGGCAAAAAAAGGCATGCTTACCCTACTCTTTTCTACCCCGAGCGCGCTCCTTTTTAAACGACTATGGTAAAGGCATTCGACAAATGGCTGCTGCCATGGCTGTGGCAGTGCATGCGGCGCTCCAAGGCTCCTGTGACCGATGTCATGGTGGCTGTCTGCGATCACTTCGAACCTTTCCACCACTCGGACAAAGACGGGGCCATGCGGCGGATGAAGGCCTGGCACGACAGCCTGCCCGCTATTACGGAAGCCAGCAGGGATCATGATGGCTGCGGTCCGCGGCACACCTTTTTCTACCCGATTGAGCAATATGATGCCGACGTCATTCAGTCGCTGGCCTTGCTTTGCGAGAACACTCGGAATGAGGTTGAAGTCCATCTGCATCACGAGAATGACACGGCTGAGAATCTGATGCGCACCTTGGACCAGGGTAAGGCCGACTTGCGAAGGCACGGACTACTGGGGGCCAATGCGGGCGGAGGGGCGGCTTTCGGCTTCATCCACGGCAATTGGGCGCTCGATGATTCGGACCCGGCAGGGCGCGGGTGCGGAGTGCGGGGTGAGCTGGCCCTGCTAAAACAAGCCGGTTGTTATGCTGACTTCACCATGCCTTCGGCTCCTCACCGGACTCAGACACCTATTGTCAATCAGCTCTATTATTCTCACAGCGGCTCCTTGGGCTGTTCCCACCATCAGGGTATCCGTGTTTCGGCCATTGACTCCGCATCTCAAGGGTTTCGGAGCAAAGATGATTGGTTGCTGCTGGTTCAGGGGCCGCTTGGTCTCGACTGGAAGCGACGCAAATGGGGCCTCTTGCCCAGAGTTGAAAATTCGGATCTTACCTCCGCCAATCCTCCAACAGTACAACGAATGGCTGGATGGACCAATGCGGGAATCAGCGTGGCAGGGGCTGAGGGCTGGCGTTTCGTGAAGCTTCACACTCATGGCGGCCCGGAACGGAATCATGCTGCGCTGATTGGTGACGTGCGCCGCAGGTTTCACCAGGATTTGACGGCTCTGGCAGCCCGCTCTGGGTTCCGACTTCACTATGTAAGCGCAAGAGAGATGGTGAACATTCTCCACGCTGCGGAAGACGGGAAGGGGGGGGGGGATGCTGGAGCTTGGCGGGATTATCTCTATACGCCACCGCTTTGCCTTCAAAAAACTGACGCATGAATTTGCTTGTCGCCACCAATCTATTTCCTGACCAGAACGAGCCCTGGCGCGGACTGGACAATGCCACTCTTGTGCACGCCCTGCAGCAGCAGGATCCCGGTCTCAACATTCGGGTGCAGGCTTTCCGTCCGTCCTTTAGACATTTCGGCGCTGCTGAAAATCAACTGCAACCACGGGCCGAAGACGTGAGGCTGAATGTTGACTATTTTTGGACGCCGTATCTGCCCCGCTGGGGTGGAATGAACCACAGGCTGTTTGCACATGCCTTTGCCAGAGCACAAAAATCTCTCCCCACTGATTTTGTTCCGCAGGCTGTTTTGGTGCCATGGCTTTTTCCTGATGCCTGTGGGGTGGCGCTGCACGCTGCCGCATGGGGCGTGCCTGTCGTCTCAGTTGCCCAAGGTTCTGATGTTCATCAGTATCTGGACATGCCCTTTCGGCGCCGTGCCATCCTGGCCATGTCACGCAGAGTTAAAGCCATTGTAACGCGCAGTAAGGACTTGGAAAACCGCCTGGTCCGGCGCGGTGTGTCGGGCGGTAAAGTCTGCACGATCTACAATGGGGTTGACGTCCACACCTTCAAGCCCGCCTCCCGCCCGGCTGCCCGGGATGTCCTTAACCAGCCGCAGGATGAGCGGCTGCTGCTTTTTGTGGGAAATTTTCTGCCGGTCAAAGGTCTCGATCTTCTGCTCGATGCCTGCGCTCAGGTCATGGCGGTGCAGCCGGTGCGGCTGGCATTGATCGGTGGTGGACCCCTTGAAGCCGCCTTGCGCGCCCAAGCGGCTGGCCTTGGTATCGCAGGGAAGGTCCAGTTCCTTGGGCGCCACGCCGCTCCTCAAGTCGCGCAGTGGATGCAGGCTGCAGATGTGGTCTGCCTGACCAGTCACAATGAAGGTGTGCCCAATGTGGTTCTGGAATCACTCTCCAGCGGGCGCGTTCCGGTTTGTATAGACGTAGGCGGTATTGCCGAAGTGGTGGAGCCTGTTCTTGGCAAAAGATATCTGGTCAAGCCGCGTGCTGCAGCTGCCTACGCCGCAGCACTTTTGGACGCCATCCAGCACCCCCCCAATGAAACTGCGCTGCATAATGCTGCCAGAGCTCACTCCTGGGAGAACTGTGCAAAAAAATACCTCGGCTTGCTGCAAGGCGCATGAGGCCGGGGTTAGGCTTCAGCTAGGCCTTGAATTTTTGCCGCATTGGGAGAGCCGACTTCAACGCTTTCGGCATTTTCCTGCTCGGCGTTAGCCCACGCAAGGTCGAAATTGATCCCCTTCGTATAGCGCTGATGTGAACTGGCTTTCAAACCACCGCCGAGAACCACACGAACAGTGTCCAGAAGGATGAGGCTGTCGAAGAGAACTCCCGCGTGTTTCAAGTAATAAAGGTCGTACTCCAGCTTGCACTTTGCATCATTGATGGAGGCCCCGTAAGGATAACAGACCTGTGCCCAACCCGTCAGTCCTGGCTGGAGCATGTGGCGCTCCTGATAATAGGGCAGGACATGCGAAAGCCTGGTGACAAATTCTGGACGCTCCGGTCTCGGACCGACAAAAGACATCTCTCCACGCAGCACATTCAGCAATTGGGGTATTTCATCAATCCGGTATCGACGCAGGAATGCCCCACCAGGGAATACACGAGGATCTGCCGAAACAGTGGACCAGACCGCCCCGCCCTTTTCGGCGTCAGTACGCATGCTGCGCAATTTATAGATCTGGAAGCGTTTGCCAAAGCGCCCCACGCGCTCCTGGCTGAAGAACACCGGCCCTTCGGGGGAGAAGATGCGCACAATCGCCATGCCCAGCAGCAAAAACGGAGCCAGCACAACCAGCAGGATCAGGGAGTTCGTGATGTCAAAGAACCGCTTCAGTTTGCTGAAATAGAAGCTGCGCGAGATCGATTCCGACTGAAGCAGCCAGTTCATCGTCACCAGATGCAGAGGCACATAGTTCAGGTGCCGTTCACATATTGATATTAAGCTGCTGCATGGAAAGCCCAGATACCGAAGTCGTCTGAATTCGTTTCGGGCCTTCTCGTCTTCGACCCGTTTCTCAGTGAACACGATTTGGTCCAGTTTGTGCCTCCGTATCAGTTTGCGCACATTGCGCAGTCGGCCTAGAAAGCCGCCCTCGTAGTCCTGCTCTTCATCTATGCTGATGCGCCCGACTACCTGCACACCGGCCGGACACAGGGTGCGCAGCAGTTGATATTCTTCCAACTCTTCGGCAGTTTCCGCCACGAACGCAATTCGCATCGGGGCGATCCGATGCTTGTGATACATAAGCCAGTGTCCACCCAGCAGCAGTGGATAAGCAAACAGACAGCCCAGAGCCATGAAACCACGACCGATGCGCAGGTCAAAACTCAGATAACCCACCAGAGTGATGATCATGAATGAAATGATGAACGCAAAGCTCAGCAGGATGGCATGAATGAAGAAAGTGGATCTGCGCTGTGATTCGACGGAGTAGAGCCCAAGAATATAAACTGACGAGCTCAGGGCTATTGCTCCAGCTAGGATTGGAGCCAAATAATCCTCAATGTGCCACAGTGTGGTAAAGCGCAGGTAGTTCGCAAGCAGGTACGCGCCAATGAATACAAAGACATCTCTCAGGGCGCGAGTGCCTATCTTGGTCCAGTGACCTGTGGTTGAGTTATGCATGAGTGACTGTCGTTTTGAAAATCTACTTTATTGAATAACTGCCATACAGTCAGTTAATGAGACACAAAAACACTTGCTTGCAAACCTTGTCCTGTGAGTATTTCGATAAAATTATTAAGTGATGGTTGGGGTGGGGTGTCACTTTTGCGCTTTTTTAAGTACATGCAATCCTAGTAGGCCCACGCAAAATGAAATAGAGATGGCAATTGGGTGGAACCAGAATAGCAGATCCCGGGCCAGATTGAGGTTGCCGAATCCGGAGATCGACCATCTAATGCCGGTGTAAGCTGTCAGCGCAGCGCAGGCGCATAATGTCGCAAGAAGTGAGAAAAACAGCACCCCCTCATCAAGATGAATGAGCTTCCGGGTAATGCTCAGCGGGCGGTCCGAACTCTGTAAATAGAGCATGCAGCTAAACAGGTAAAACTGCGCACCGATAATGCCTGCCAGCAGCAGCAGTGCCTCGCTATGCAGGTCAAAAACGTGAAAAACCCCTGCGATGCTTACCGGGCCCGTGCAGAAAGCTGTCACCTGCAGCAGCGTGGTGAGCAGTACTGTTACAAAGCCGAACAACTCAAACAGCCGCGGTTTTTCCGAGAAAATGAACAGCAGATGGCGCATGCCGTCACGCCAGGTTCTCAGGTGTGCGACGCGCCCCTCCGGTCCTTTGCGTAGTCCGGAGGAAATCTCTACGGAGTGTGCGCCTGCCTTCAGCGCTTTGATCAGCAGTTCGGAAGCAAACTCCATTCCATTGGAGCGAATCTGCCAATTTACAAATGCCGACTTACGAATGCAGCGGAAGCCGGAATTGCAGTCGGACAGTTTGCCATGAAAGAGCCAGTTGATCAGCGTAGTCAGCACAGGAGTGCCAACCCACCGGTGCAGGGGTGGCATCGCTCCAGGTTCGATGCGACCAATCATTCGGGACGCAATCGCCATGTCAGCATTCCCTTTCTTGGCAGCTTGGTACAATGGCGCTGCATCCGCGTAGAGGTAGGTGCTGTCTGAGTCTGCAAACATCACGTACTCGGCCTGACTCGCCTCGATCCCGGCCCGCAATGCAGCTCCATAACCACGCACTGCCACCGGCACAACACGGCATCCCATGGAAAGTGCAATTTCCCTAGAACGGTCGGTGCTTCCATTGTCAGCCACGATGATTTCATAGCTGATCCCACTTGGTGCCAGACTCTCATTCACCTGCTGTATACATGAGCCCAAAGTTGCCTCCTCGTTAAGGCACGGGAAAACGAAACTTAATTCAACAGCAGGTGCTTCTGAATGGATGCTAGGGGTAGGCGGTAGAATGCTACTCATGGACTCGCTCTGCTGCACCTGAATTCATCGAATGGCAAGCTTCCACTTCTGCGTTTCTGTAATCTCAACAGATTAAAAAGCACCAAGTAACCGGTCTGATTTGAGGCCAAACCGCCGCATTTTAGAGTAGAATCGCAAACAAGCGATAGTCCAACATTGCCTGCGATTTCTAAACTCCCATGATGGCAGGCTTCGGAATTGCTCCGCTTTGATGCTCAACTGATTGCATCCGAATCATGAACCCGGCGGGACAGAAGATGGATGAGAAACACACGTGCCCAAGACATGGAAGATGATGGCGAAACTCATCTGCCAGTAAGAAGGTCCTAGGTAGGTGAAATGCGTTGCCAACCTTTCATTCAAGCCGCCAGACCAACCGGGTATGGATTCCATGAAAAGACATTGCTTAATATATATATTTAGAGGTTGGGGTTGACTGAATCCCTGGTGCGTCAGAACATGTGACAACATGTGGGTAAATCCTGCCGGAGTAATGCTTCTCGCACACTTGCTCTCATCTTGTCCCCGTCAATAGTCGCACCGAATGATCGCCAGAACCTACTCAGCCACCCTCGTCGGCGTCGATGCCGTGGAGGTGGAGATTGAATCGCATGACGGCGGCGGCAATCCTAAGATGTTTATCGTGGGTCTGCCCGATGCGTCGGTGAAGGAAAGCCGCGAGCGCGTCACAGCGGCGATTTCCTCGTCTGGTTTCATCATGAACGACGGGGTGACCACCGTGAACCTGGCTCCCGCTGATTTGAAAAAAGAGGGTCCCGGCTTTGACCTGCCCATCGCTATTTCGCTCATTGCGCACCGGGCAAGAATCCCCATGGCCATCCTGGCTGAGACGGCCATGATCGGGGAACTGGCTCTCAATGGCGAACTGCGGCCGGTGCGTGGTCTGCTCGCAGTGGCGCTCGAAGCGCGGCGCAAAGGGCGCAAACGGTTGCTGGTGCCGAAGCGCGCGGCCATTGAAGCCAGTGTCGTGGCCGGGATTGACATCGTGGGCCTGCAAAATCTCCGTGAGGTCGTGGATTACCTCAAGGGCGATGTGGAAATCGCGCCCGAGCCCTGCCGTGCGGCGGAATTGTTCGCCGCCGTCTCCCATTACGACATTGATTTTAATGATGTTAAAGGACAGGCCGATGCGATTCGGGCCATCGAAATAGCCGTCAGTGGCGGCCACGGGCTGCTGATGATCGGGCCTCCGGGCACCGGCAAATCGATGATCGCCAAACGCATCCCCACCATCATGCCTGGCATGAGCGAAGAGGAGGCCATCGAAACCACTAAAATCCACAGCGCTGCAGGATTGCTCGGGGAGGCCAGCGCCTTTGTGGCCACACGTCCGTTTCGTTCCCCGCATCATACCATCAGTGATGCTGGTCTGCTCGGCGGCGGCTCCAATCCAGGTCCGGGTGAAGTCTCTCTGGCTCACAACGGGGTTCTCTTCCTCGATGAACTGCCTGAATTCAGGCGCAGCACGCTGGAAGTTCTGCGCCAGCCACTCGAAGACGGCAAGGTCACCATCTCGCGTGCAGCAGGTTCCGTCACTTTCCCGGCCAAGTTCATGCTCGTAGCGGCCATGAATCCCTGCCCATGCGGCTACTACGGAGACCTCAAACGCGAATGCCGCTGCGGATCAGTGGTGATTCAGCGTTACCGCCAGCGCATCAGCGGGCCGTTACTGGATCGTATCGACCTTCATGTCGAGGTCCCGCTTGTTGATTACAAGGCGCTGGCTTCGAGCGAGGGCGGTGAAGCCTCCGACCCCATTCGCAAGCGCGTCGAAACCGCACGCGGCCTGCAGCAGGAGCGCTTTGCCAAACATGCAGGTGTTCATGCCAACAGCAGCATGACACCACGCCTCATCAAAAAACACTGCGAACTCGATGCTGAGGCCGCAGGCTGTCTGGAACACGCCATGAGCGAGATGAATTTCAGCGCCCGGGCCCATGATCGCATCCTCAAAGTGGCGCGCACTCTGGCTGATCTGGGCGGACAAGACAAGATCAGCGCGGACAATGTGCTGGAAGCCATCGGCTACCGCACGCTGGACCGGAAGATGTGGTCATGATTGTCTGACCAGTCAGCACAAGACAACGACAGTTCCTGACAAATGCCCGCAAGAACCTCGCGTTCATCGCATGTATGTGGTCAGCCAACTTCCCCAACCTCACCATGCTCCGCTCATTCCTTACTCTCGCCGTTTTCAGCCTGCTGCCTCTAACAGCTTCCGCCCATTCCCTCTGGATTGAAGAACTGCCGGACAATGCTGGTCTCGGTGTGCGATTTGCCCAATGGGGGGATGAATACGAAGTCTCGCCTGGTAACCTCGATGCCTTCGTCCAAGTCTCCGGATGGACGCTTGATGACAAAGGCCTGCCACAACTCTTTGAAGTGACAAAGAAGAAGGATCATTTTTTCCTCGGCAAAGTCGATGGCACACGGTCCGCCTTTGCCCAGGCCCAGTTCACGGTGCGCAAGCTCCATGAGGACAAGCCCGCCCGTGCGCCCATCTTTTACTGCCGCTGGCAGCCAGAAGGCGCGGGTGCTGGCACGCCTGCGATGACGATGGACATCGTTCCCACCGGCAAGCCCGGCGAAGCGCGGGTTTATTTCCGTGGCAAGCCCCTCGGAGGTGTTGAGCTGCTTTTCTTCTCCCCCAAGGTCAGCGATCAGAAACTCCAGGCTGATGCCGAGGGTTACGTGCATGCTCCAGACATCTCCAAGCCCGGCCAGTATCTGCTTGCCGTCGCCCGTTATTCTGAAGAACTGCCGGGTTTCTTCAATGGTGTTCCCTTTGGCATCACCAGCCACAGCGCCTCGCTGTATTGGACGGTCAAAGAAGAGAAGAAATAGGGCTGACTATTTGTCTCCGCTTAAACGGCGCACCCATTGCGAAGGCGGCACACCTTTCTCCTCCGCAAAAGCACGGCTGAAGTGCGAGAAGCTTTGATAGCCCACTTCAAGCGCCGCTTCGGAGACATTGCATTTCCCGGTCGCGATGAGGGATGCCGCGTGTTCAATGCGCACGCGCCGCAGCCATTGCGAGAGCGTGCTGCCTTCGATCTGCGTGAAGGTGCGGCTGAGGTAGCTCGGATTGCAGCCGACTGTGGCGGCCAGTTCATCCAGAGAAGGCGGCGCATCGATATGCGCGAGCATCAGATCCTTGACGCGCTGCACGCGCTCCTGTGCAACTCGCAGGGTTCGGCTGATGGCGGTCCCTGCTGGGTGTCCTGTGTCGCTGCGGAAGATGGAATGGATGAAAAATTCGGTCAAACGCGCCGAGTCCAGCAACTGTCTGGCTTGTGAGCACAAATGCGGCGGCATGGCTCCACGTGCCCAGCCTTCATCCTCTTCACTCAGTGGCTGTCGCAGCACGCAGCGTGAGGTTCCGCTCATCAGCGGCTGAAATGCATCTCCCACCTGAGAGGTCACGCCTTTCAAGGTCAAACGCAGCCAGGCATCCGGAAACACCAGCGTGAGGCACTCATGACGGTCACGACTGGCGAGCCGACGGGCCATCAGCATCTCCGCCGGACTGGCGCGCAGCCAGCAAGTCGTTCGTGGCGAAATCGTGGTGCTGCTGCCATCCGTCCAGCGCAGTTCAGCGTCACCACGAAAATTGAGATGAGCCACGAGAGCATTTGCAGCCGTGGCATCAGCCCAGTCTGCCTCAATTCGCTCAGGCATGGTGGTCCATGAGCGAAAGGGAGGTTCTGGGTCAGCAGCAGGCATTGGCAATTGGGATTGATACTCAGTCTCAATTTCTCGTCGCGTCACGTTTATGCTAGGCTGGATTCCCTTTATTTTGACCGTTTAAGATCAGGGCTTCTTGCCTTCGGCTCTCGCGGGGGCAGGGGAGACCGGCAAAGGCGCCGAATCCGCAGTTGGCAGGGCGATGACTTCTGGTGGTGCTTTGACACCTTCACGGCTCTCGCCGCCGATGGCGATAAGCTTTCCAGTTATACCGTTCAGCAACCGATGGAAATACCGTGGATGAGCGAGCTTGGTGACTGCCACCCAAGTCTCGCCGCGCAGCTCAAGCAACTGGCCGGTCACTCCGCTGGAAAACAGCCGTCCTTCATGAGCCACGGCGGCAAAACCAAACCCGCCGATCTTCTCTGCAGGCAACGCCGGCCCTTCACTCCATTTGCCGGTTGTCGTATCAAGCACCGAGACAGCACTCGTGGTCTTGTCCTCATCGGTCATGCCACCGATGGCGTACACCTTCGAGCCAATGGTTTGCACCGCGATGGCGCGGCGTTTGAACGGCTGCGGATGGCTCTTCCATGTCGCATCAGCCTTGGTCAAATCGAGCGTGAGATAAGTGTCATGCCACACGGAATCCGCGTCGCCCTCCATTCGCCATCCGCCCATGACGTAGACGGTGTCGCCACAGATGATGCTGTCATGGCTGGAACGGCGCTGTGGCAGCTTCGACAGAGGTGCCCATTTGCCGCTGGTGATGTCATAACGTGCCGCTGTCTCGCTGGACCATAGGTCCTGTTTCTCGCCCTTCGCGTTGCGTGCGGCCATGCCGCCGATGCGGATCACGCAGTCTTTTGCTGCGACGAGGGATGCACCCTGCGCCGGTTCATCCTTCGCCAGTGACTCCCATTTGTCAGCACCCTGCTTCCAGCGAAACAAATCACCATGTACTTCATCACAATTGTACTTGTGACGTTTGCCACTATGACCGCCATAGAAATACAAGGATCCATCCGGCATGCCTGCAGCACCAAAGCTTGCAACGGACAAAGGCATCTCTGGCGGAGTGTCATTCGCCCTCAGGGCAGAAGTGAGGGCGACTAGAAATAGGGAAATCAGTGGGAGAGCTTTCATGCGGACACCTGCGATACAGCAGCTACGCGCTGCTGCTTGCGTCGGGTTGTGAAAAACTGGCGGAGAAATGACATGTCTGCCGAATGATCCAAAATGAGGGGATGGTCAAAAACAGTTCCATCGCCGCTTTTCCCCCATATCCAGGTTGTGCATGACAAATACAGTGATGCAATTCCACCCAACCATCATGAAAACGATTTCCTTTGTCTTTTTTCTGCTCGCAGGTGCGCTCACGGCCCAGACTAAAAAAGATGTGAAGCAGGCCATCACACGGGGGCTGGACTATCTCAAATCACAGCAGAGCAAGGAGAACGGCCATTGGGTGACCACGGAAGACCCCGCGCTCAGTGCGCTGGTGTTGTCCGCTTTGATTCAAAATCCGGCGGGAGCTGATACGTCAGACGCCTTGAAGCGCGGCTACGATTTTCTCCTCAAGAATGTCCAGCCGGACGGCGGCATCTACACGAAGGCGCGGTCAAATTACAACACCGCCATCTGCCTTATGGCCCTGGTGCTGCGTGCACGGCCCGAGGATGAGGAGATCATTCGCCGCGCTCGGAACTTCGTGGCGCATCAGCAAAACGATGCCGATGCGCCAGGCAAAACGGACAATCCTTTCGACGGCGGCATTGGCTATGGCGGTGCTCACCAGGGCGCACATGCGGACCTTTCCAATACGTCTTTTGCGCTGGAGGCCTTGTATTACTCCAAGAAGCTCTTCGAAGACACCGGCAAGCCGGTGGAGAAAAAAGACGATCTCAATTGGGACGCCGCCATTCAGTTTGTCTCACGTTGCCAAAATCTGAAATCATCGAACGACCAGCCCTGGGCGGGTGTTGATAAGGACAACACCGGTGCTTTTGGCTACACGCCCGTGCCGCAGGCTCCGCGGGGTGGCAAAAAAGACGGCGGTCCTGTGCCTATGCGTTATTACGGCAGCATCAGCTACGCGGGCATGCTCAGCTTCATTTACGCAGGTCTGACCCCATCTGATCCACGCATGGTCGCGGCGCTTGAATTGCTGGGCAACAACTACACCGTGGAGGAAAATCCCGGCATGGGCGCTGAGGGACTGTTCTACTACTACCACACGATGGCCAAGGCGCTGGCCACGGCAGGTGTCACGCAGTTGAAAACCAAGTCCGGTTCAGCCAATTGGACAGCCGACCTTTCCCGCAAACTCATCAGCCTGCAAAACAGCGACGGCTCCTGGGCCAACACCGCCTCCGGCCGCTGGATGGAAAGCAATCCCGTGCTCGTCACCGCCTACACCGTCCTGGCGCTTGAGCAGGTGCATCGCGCCATGAAATAAGACTTTAGCACGCCGCCTCCCGCAGCCAGTGATTCCACTGGATGTGATGTGTGGGCGCGGCTTCCGGGCGCAGGCCCAGTCCGGCTCGGAAGTTTCCGGCCTGGTCGTAGATTTCCAGGCAGAGCGTTTCCCTGCCATGCACTTCAAAGCGCGTGACCCAGGCTTGCGCATGGCACCATTCATGTCGCAGCGTGAGCTGCGAAGTGCCCGCGAAAAACGTTGTGCCACAGCAGCAGTCCGCCCAATGAGTCGGACACATGCCGGCGGGTAGAAACACAGCCTCATTACGCACGCCGATGCCCAGCGGCGCATCCGCCAGCGTCATGGCACGGATGAGGGGCATCACCGCAGTCTCACGGATCTGCCATGCATGCTGCGGTCCGGCTACGCCTAACGCACGCTGCCGCGAGACACCTTCCAGACCAGGGAAGGCGCTCGTCGGCAGCGTGCGGCGCAGTCCCCCCCAGAGACTGCGCACGGCCTGGGCGTCTGGCTCTGTTCCCAATACCAACGAAGCATCAGAACCAGTTGGACCAAAGGGGGGGATGTGCTGCGGCATGGCGTGGCGGCTCACCAAATGTTCAAATGCAGTGATGTCGCTGCGGTTCGTGACGAGCAGCTTCAGGCAGCCTTCGCCATTGAGGTCAAAGAACTGCAGCGCGGCGCTCTGCTGCGCGCCCTCCAGCGGCTCCAGTGTGGCGAGCACACCTCCAAGCTTCGCCGAGCAAATCTCAACCCCCGTTTCCAGGCATACCCAGTCGGTTGAATCCAGCACGGACTCAAACCGCGCCCCATTGAGTGCCACTGCCGCCGTGGCCGGGTTGGAAGGTGCACAGGCCATGAGCAATCCTGTTTTGCCCAAGGCTGGCAGCAGCCGCGACCAGCAGCCATCGAGCTGAACAAACGCAGAGCCGCATTCATCATCGTAGCTCCACAGAAGCGGATTCATGCGTTCGATGTCGAAGATGCCCGGAGCGAAACTGAAAGCGATGCGGGGAGAATGAGAGGGGTCCATAAGGTGGGTATATCAATTGATAAGCATTCACCGGATGGCTGCGCTTTCGTTGCTTTGCCGAAATATGGCGGTCAAATGTACTGGGCACATCGCATGCGCAAACCAGCGGCAGTCTTCGTCAACCCGACCAAAGCGCAGGTGCATGGCGCATGACTATGGGCGTGCTGCCATGCAATACACCAATCTTCACACCCGCCTGAACTTTCGTCCTGAACTCAATCCCGCGCTGTTGCGCCGTATTGCAGATTGCCGCCGTCGCAGCCGTAAAGCGCGTACCCATGCGGAGAAAATCGCGATGGCAGAACGGATCGAACCTCAAGCCCGGTCACACTCATGAGCCGTCTGTGTACCGAGGCTTCACAGCGCTGTCTGTTCCATAATGACTGTGTGCAGGCCCATCTTCTGGGGCTTGACCGCCGCTGCCCATGTTTCGAAGCCTGTGCGGCGGATGAAACCACAGTGGTCATCACCTATGGTGAAGCCGCCGCATATCTTGACGGTGCTGAGGTCCACCTGCGCTGCGGTGAGCGTCTGCGTGTGCCCGCCGCCTGTCCTTTGCGCATAGTGGCGGCGGAGGCTGCTGATGTGCTGCTGCTCCGCAGCCCTGCTGTCATATGATTTCACAGGGGTTGCGCTCATTTGCGAAATTGTGACGATCAAATGATCAGGGGCGCGGCTCACCGCAAATGAGCGCCACTCTTGGTCATTCCAACGAAAGCGTCACATGCCTCCGCTGAGTTAGAGCGGCGGTCCATGAAACCACCTCGAACGCTAATACACAAACTCTCGTTGCTCATGCTCGCCTGCGGCCTGCCGCTGATAGCCCAGGAACAGCCCAAAACCGAACAAGCCATCAAAGCATTGGCGAAAAAGGAAACCAAAACGCAGAACTCCGCCGGTGGGGCGGTGCTTCCAGAAATCGTCATCGTTGCTTCCCGCAATGCGCAGTCAGCCGCAAATGTGCCTGCCTCCGTGACCGTGCTTGATAAAGATGCGAGCGTATTCTCCCTGGCCACCAGCATGCGCGATTACGCGCGTTACGAACCCGGTGTCAGCGTTCCATTTGGCGTGGGTGGTACGGGCCCGGCTGCAAACTCTCGGGCTGGAAACTTCAGCGTCAACATTCGTGGTCTGGACGGCAACCGTGTCCTCATGACCGTGGACGGCATCCGCCAGGCGGATCAGTTCACCTTTGGTGGTGCCTACAATATCGGCCGTGACTTCGTTGATGTGGATGCTCTCAAGCAGGTCGAAATCCTCAAAAACGCTGCTTCCTCCCTCTATGGCAGTGACGCCCTCGCCGGTGTGGTTTCCTTCACCACCATCGATCCCGAAGATCTGCTGGCGATGTCGCCGGGCGGGCGGAACTCCGTGGCGCGTCTGACCACCCGCTATGACAGTACCGATGACAGCTGGGGCCACACGATCAGCATGGCACAACGCGCGGGCAATGTGGAGTTCCTGCTCCACTACACCCGGCGCGATGGCCACGAAGTTGACAATCGCGGCAAGGTCCATCCAGATACCAGCACCTACAATGTCAACAACTGGCTTGGCAAAATGGTCTGGCTCCCCTCGGACCGTCATCGCTTCGAGCTCACGGGTGAGTATTTTGAGCGCTCCAGTGACAATGACCTCCTCAGTGCGCGCCGTGTCGTGGTGGCCGCTCCCGGGATTTATTACAACGTGAACTCCCTGCTGCTGAGCGACGACCTGCGCCGCATGCGCTTCAGTTTGGAGCACAAGTATGACGCTGTCGGTCTTGGACTGATCTTCGACAAGCTGACCTGGAACATGTACTATCAGGTGTCCGAAACTCCAGAGCATCAGGTTGAGGATCGCGACCGCATCACCCCAACCCCGCAGGATCGCCTGCGCATTCGTGATTACATGTGCCGTCAGGATCACATCGGGGCGAACTTCAACTTCAGCAAAGCCTTCACAACGGGCGTTTTGGAACACACGCTGTCATACGGCACCGAAATGGTCACCTCCTTTTCCCGCCGCGTGCGTGATGCCACGGAGTACAATTTCACCACAAATACTGTGACCAAGGTCATCAGCCCAGACACCTACCCGCTGAAAGACATGCCCGACACGCGCACTTCCCGTGTGGGTGTTTACATTCAGGATGAGATCGCCTGGGGCAGGGATCTCCGTCATCGCCTGACACCTGGTGTGCGTGCCGAGTACTATGACGTGGCCACGCATTCAGATCCGCTTCACATGAGCGCCAGCGCAGGCCGGGCACCGCAGGATTTCAATCAGTTCGCCATCGCCCCGAAGCTCGCCTACCTCTTCAAGATTGATGAGGAGCACAGTGCCTACTTCCAGTATTCGAACGGCTTCCGCAACCCAAGCAGCGAAGAGCTGAATGCCACCATCACGAACACAGCTTTCGGTTATCAGACCATTCCGAATCCGGACCTGAAAAAAGAAACCAGCAACAGTTTCGAAATAGGTGTCCGACGCAAAGGAAAAGAGTCCTCATGGAATTTCGCAGGTTATTACAATCACTACGAAAACTTCATCAACACCTTCATGCAGGTCGGCGGCACAGGGGCCCCCGGCAACCCGATCATCTATCAGAGCGCCAATCTCACGACGGCAGAGATTTACGGGCTCGAATTCAAAGGGGACACAACGTTTGGTTTCATCCATGAGTCGCTGGGCAACTTCGGTATCTTTACCAATGCGGCATACAGTCAGGGCTGGGATGGCCAGAACAAGCAGCCACTGGCAAGCGTGGATCCCTTCAAGCTCGTCACTGGTCTGCGCTATCGTCGTGAGACATGGCAGGTGGAGCTGATCTCGACCTACTATGCACACAAGGGTTCCACCAATTCCACCCCTGGCGGGATCAATCAGTTCAAAACTCCCAGCGCTCTCACCCTCGACCTCGTGGCCCGCTGGCAGCTCTCCAAAAACGTCACTCTTACCGCCGGTCTGTACAACCTGACCAACCAGAAGTACTGGCTGTATCAGAACGTGCGCGGTGTCGATGGTTCAAATCCTCAACTCGACCGTTACACCCAGCCCGGCATCAATGGCCGCGTGGCCTTGTCAGTGATCTTCTAAAGCATTTTGAGTTAGCACAAAAGTGGGTGTTGAGTCATTCAAGCGGGCGTGGCGAGTGGTGTCGCTACGCCCGTTTTATTTCCGGCCCGGGTGCAAGAAGATCAGGTTTGCACTTCCGTATTTCACATCCATGATCCTCACGTCTGATGAACCTCAAACCTGCCAGCCGAATTGCGATTCGTGCCGTTGTAAAAACGGTACGCGCCCTTTGGCATGCCTGACACCACGGTTTGAGGACCCTGCGCGAAAAGCGCTCATCATCACGAGACAAAACAATCAGATATGATGCCAGAAGGTAGCCCTCAGACCGGCACCTCCATGAGCCCTCCTGATACCCAACTCCAGCATCATCCCCGGCGCGGCGCGCAGGCAATGCTGCTCTCACTCATCTGCTTTTCCGGCAATGCCCTCCTGCTGAAGGATCTTTCCTCGCATCGCAACATCGATCCCTGGATGTCGATGACTTTCCGTGCGGCCGTCGGGTTGCTCTTGACGATCATTCTCTTCGCTCCTGCAGGCACGCTGAAACTCCGCCGTTCGTTTCAAAGCTGGCTGCTTGCCTCACGTGGAGTCCTTGGGGCGCTGGGCACTGCTGCCTACTACACCACCATCGGGCCGCTGGGAGCTGGCAAGGCCACCCTCATCGGCAACACTTGGACGATCTTTGCGGCCATCATGGCCGCTTTCGTTCTGCATGAGCGTCTCGGGCTCGTGAAGCTTTTTGGCATTCTGCTGGCGCTGACCGGTCTGAGCCTGCTCACCGGACTGGCCCCCGGCACGATGGCTCGCTTTGGGCATCACGAAATGATCGCCCTTACAGGGGCGCTGCTTGCTGCTGCCGTCGTCGTCGTGATTCGCCAACTCACGCGCACGGAAACCAGCGCCACCATCTTTTCATCGCAGTGCATTTACGCGTTGCTGCTTTCATTGCCGCTGGCCGCGGCACATTTCACGTCGTTGAACACGATGGATGTGGTGCTGCTCACGGCTGCGGCGTTGTGCGCCAGTGTCGGTCAGCTGGCGATGACGGAGGGCTTCCGCTTTCTTTCTGTCGCGGCGGGAGGAGCTTTCCAGATGACGGTTCCCGTCGTCATCTCGCTCTCCAGCATCACCCTGTTTGCCGAACCCTTCACGCTCGCGCAGGCGATGGGCGGTGTGCTCGTGCTCTGGGGCAGCTACCACACGGTCGTGGGCGGCTTCAGCAGGAAAACCGCCAGGGCATGACTCAGAACGCAAACCCAACCGTCACATGCAGGAACCCGCTCTGCTCCCCCGTGCGGCGGTTGGGATTGTGCCCGTAGTCGATGCGGATCGGCCCAAACGGCAGCTTGTAGCGCAAACCTGCGCCGATGGCCTCGCGGAAGTCTGAGGAATACGACAGTGGAGACGAGTTGTTTCCCTGACCCAGGCTGCCGATGTCGCCAAAGATCGCGAACTCCAAATTGGTCATGATCTCATAGGAAAACTCGGCGCTGGCAAACAGCGCGGATGTCCCGCCCAGCGGCGTTCCGCCCGGCGTCACGGGGCCGAGCTTGCGCTGGCCGAAGGAGCGCACGCTGTAAGGTCCGCCGTTGAACACACGGCTGTCGATCGGGATTTTGTCCGCCGTCGCTCCTTGGATCGTGGACAATTCAGCTCCGGTGGCAAAGCGGAACTTCTTGGTGATCGGGATGTACCATGCGCCGCGCAGATCTGATCGCACAAAGCTCACGCCTGAACCCAGGGCATCGGTGGAGCTCTCGATTCGCCCGGAAATATACCAGCCTTTCTTGGGCAGCACCGGGCTGTCCCGTCGGTCATACATCACATTGCCACCCACATTCATCAGCGAGTAGTTGGCGGGTCCTGTCTGCGGCAGAGTCAGCACCTTGGAGCTGACCGTGTTGGCTGTCGTGCCGATGAACAACGAATAGCTCAGTGCCTGATCCACCCGCCGCGCCACATCCAGGCTCAGCGCCGTGCCGATGCGGTCATATTCAAAGCGGTTGAACTGCTCCAGCGCGAGCCGGGTTGTGGCCGAATGCTGTGAGTTAAACACGGCCGGATTGGTCAGGCTCACAAAGCCCACTGGTCCCGCCATGCTGTAGCTCAGCTCCGCCGCCAGGGTGTTGCCCGTGTCACGCCAGTTCGTGTTCTTGTAAGTCACGCCAAACTGCGGCCCGAGGAAGGTGTCAAAACCTGGCTCAAAACCCACGGTGACCGGTTGGGTCTCCTCGCCCGTGATCCGCAGATTACCCGCAGCCATGTTGCCATTTTCAGGCAGCACCTTCGTGTCCAGCAGCGCAAACATCCCAGTGTCCAAGGCCCTCTTGAAGAAAAAGTCAGCCTCTTCTGCCTCGTAAATTTTGCCCGTCAGCGGCTTGAACTTCGCCAGCAGCACCCGCTTGGCTCCGCGGCTGAAAGCGTCATGCGTTGTGATGCGGGTGATGCGCACCCGCTCACCGGCCTGCATGCGAAACACCACATCCACTGTGCCGCCGGATTTCTCCAGCGTGTAGTCCGCCGTCGTCGCCGCATGCAGCCAGCCATGGCCGGCGCAGATCGAATCCAAGCGTTTCTGGATCTGCTGCACCCGCGCTTCATTGAAGGGCGTCCCGCTTGCCTCCGTCATCTCCGCCTGCGTCAGTTTTTCCAGCTCCGGTGGCGATCCTGTGATGGATGCCTGGCCAAAGGTAAACTTGGGTCCCGGCTTGATCTCCAGCGTCAGATCACGCCGCATGTCCGGACCGGCGGTCGGTGCGGGCAGCAGCAGTGTCTCCGCATTTAAGTAACCTTCGGCGCGCAGACGCCGCTGCACCAGCCCTGCGCCTTGCTGCATGTCTGCCTCCACCCATTGAGGCAGTTCTTTATCCACATCTTCACGCTCCAGCGTGGGCTTCATCAGGTACTTCTTCAGCTCCTCCTCAGGCAGCGGCATTTCGCCTTTCAGCGTCACCGTCCCCACGCGCACGGCTTTGCCTGGTTTGACGGCTAGGTGAATGCCCCCCTGCTCCATTTTCCACGTCGTTTCAGCGTCCGGCCATCCTTCACGGATGAAATGCTGACGCACAAAAAACGCGAGATCATCTGCCAGCGGTTCTCCCGCCGGACCACTGCCATTCAGCGTGAGCTGGTCCATCAGCATGGAGCGCAGATCTTCCCACTGCTCGGTTTCTACGCCATCCACGCGCACCGTCGTCTGGCCAAAATGCACTTCATATCCTGAGGCAGTTCCCATCACGTAAAACAGCGCCAGCAAAACCAGCCAGTTGCATCGCAACCGGCTGCCATTCTTCATGCGGGTGTTGCCATTCATCAATGCGGGTCCTCATCCATGGCTCTTGCAGCCTTGCCAAAGCGCAGCACGTAGCCCAGCAGCGCCTTCATGCGCCCCGACTGGGAAAAGCGGCCGATGAACCTGACTTTGGGGGTGATCTCATACATTGCCTGCATGCTGTCATTCGCACGGTCTGCGCCTGAGGGATTGAAGGTCGTATGCAGCCTCGGCGGGTCGGGGCTCACTGTCTTCTTCTTATGGAAGATTTTGCGGTAGGTCTCGGCGATCACCAGAAATGCCGCGCGCGTCATCGCTTCGCTTGCCATCTGCGCATTGTCCCCGCCCAGCGTCATGCCCGTGCCCAGCAGCGTCACAATGTCCGCTTCGGACAGTGGCGGCGTGCTGGTAAATCGTGTCTTCGGATTCGATGCATCCCCATAGACATACAGCGTGATGTCATTGCTCCCCACGCGCGATTCACCACGCACATCGAGTTTGGGCGTGAATGGGTTATCCGGATTCATCGTCACCACGCCCTTGGTGATCTTCAGCAGGCTGAACGGCAGCTTCAACACCATGCGGTCCACATTCGCAAAGCCCGTCACTCGTGGTGCCGCACCGGTGCCGCCTACCGCGATGTCTGCCGAGATGGCCCCGTTCATGAGATTGCCCGCGATCACCACCGGGTCACGCGTCTTCACCTTCAGATCAAACGTCCAGTCCTTCAGTATCGGCGGCAGTGTCAGCTTTTGCTCGATCTTTGACGTCGAAGGCGGTGGTGGCGGTAGTTTTTCGCCCTGCTGAATCATGCCCGTCACATTGGGCAGAAGGTTCACCTCCTGAAAAATACGTCCACGCACGACTTCCACCGTGCCGCTCACACGTGCCGCTTTCAAGCTGCCCACACAGGCGATGTCGGCGTTCGCGCGCACGCTTGAAGTCGGGTTTCGCATCACCAGGGCCTCACGTGCCTCCACCTTCAGATCAAATCGCGGGTCTTGAGTGTTGGCGGCATCCAGCGTCCCTCCCATTCGCACCTTCCCGCCGGCCAGCGTCACCGAAATGTTTTCCAGCGTCACCTTGCGATCATGGGAGTGTATTTTCACACGCAGATCACGCACGCTCGGCATGTCCGCGCTCACGAAATCGATCTCCGACGCATTCAGATCAAGCACCGAATCAATCAGCGGTGCCTTCACCGTGCCGCCCACACTCGCATGCAGTTTCAATTTCGCCGGCGCGGATCTCACCACATCTGGAGCAAACTCACGCACAAAATTCAGATCGCTCTCTGGCAGATCCAGCGTAGCCTTCAATGGAAGATCCATCGCGAGCTCGGGTTGCTTCATCAGTTTCGTCAGCACCACTGGTACGGTCGCCTTCAACGTCAAAGGTTGCAGAGGTGCCTGCACCACCTTCACATCGAGTCCCAGCTGATTCGCCTTCAGCGTCGTCAGCACATCGACCGTGGCGGGTTGAAATGATTTCGGCAGTCCGGGGGCTTTCAGTTCCTTCAGCGCCACCTTCACCGAAGCATCCGTCGTGTCCAGCCGTCCGCCGATCTTCACATCCACGCTCAGCAATCCCGGAGGAACATTCTTCACACCCGCCGCCGCCGCGATGTCATGAATCGGCAGCTCATGCGCATTCAAGATCACATCCAGCGGTACGCCGTTAGCCACTCCAGTTTGTATCACATCAAACGGCGCATACGCATGCCCGCTCATCAGCTGCCGCTCCTTTTGCCAGAAGCTCAGCTCGCTCATGCGTGCCTCCTTGTCCGTCACCATGCCTTTGGTGATCAGCTTCCAAGGGCCCAGCACCGCCTGCATTGTCTCGATTTGCACCGTGGTGCCGGCAAAGGTCGTCTTTAAATTCACATCTGCCGCTTCCGGCATGCCTGCCACCTTCGCCTTCACCACCTGCATTTCCACACGGCCTTCACCGCGCCACGGACTCGCATCGCCGCTGACATTGAGCTTCATCGCGAGGCCGCCTGACTCAATAGCTGGGGCTTTCACCGCAGCCAGCAGCGGATTCAAGCTCGTGAGCACTGGCAGCGCGATGTCTCCACTCAGATCAAAACCCCACGGCGCCTGCAACTTCGACTTGCCGCTCAGTTCGATGTGGTTCTGCTCATCCACCACGATTCGGCAAGGCTTCAAAGTCGCCTCCCCCTTGGCCACATTCACCTTCATCTCGATCAGCGGCAGCGGTGCATCGCCGTAGCGACCGTCCCTCACGCTCAAATCGACATTGGCGTCCAGATTCATCACGTCATTCACCTTGAAGGCAGCTTTGCCCGCTGTGGCGATCTTCGCCGTTACCGGCTTCTCCAGCGGCGGCAGCCCCACCGTTTGCATCAAAGCCATCGGATCATCGATTTGAATCTGCCACTGCGCATTCACCGGCATCTCATCCTCCATCATCATTGTCGCATTCAGATCGACGCGATTTCCCATGCCCAGCATCAGCGCAGGCATGCTCACTTTCGCCTCCTTGCCATCCAGACTCACCAGTACCGCGAGCTTGGGCAGCTTGTAGGTTTCAAAACCCAGGTCCGTGCCATTCAGCTGCGCCGCGACCTTCGTCGGCGTGGCCCCAATGCCAGTGGCATCAGCCGTCAGTTCGATCAAACCACGTGCCGGTGGCGGCTTCGATAGCAGCTGGGTCACATCGGCAAACTTCGCTTTCACCTTGGCCGTCCAGGGAGATTTCATCACATCCTCGGCCAGCTTTGCTTCCAGTTCCGCCACCACTTCATTCACACCGCGCAGCACCTTCAGCTCAGGCACACGGGCCACGCCATTTTTAATCTCCAGCTTGGTCGTGATCGAATCCAGCATGGCTCCCGCAGCCCGCACATCCGGAATGCTGACGTTGCCATTCGCCGCCAGCGTCATCGGTTTCAGCGGATCGCCTTCCGCATGCAAATCCACACTCACCGGCCCGAACTCGACTCCCTCCGGCAGTTTCAATGCCTGCAATTCGCTCGATGCCAGGTTCCGCACACGCACGTCAGATTTGGTCTGCATCGCGCCGCCAAACATACCGCGTGCCAGGGCCTCCACGACCACGGCGGCTTTGCCCATGCTCACATCCAGCTTCACGCTGGCGGCATCCTTGTCCCATTCGCTCAAATCCACCGCGAACGATTTCAACTGCGCGCCATAGGGTAAATCGAGTCCCGCAACGGTCAGCGTACGCTCTCCCCACTGCACCTGAGCCTTCACGTTCGCGACCCGCAGATCGCCTGGCTCCATCTTGAACTCAGCGAGTTCAAAAATCCCCGGCATGCCATCGCCTACCCGCAGCGTCAGACCGCGCACCGTGATCTTGCTCCCATCAGCCAGTATCACCTCGGCATTCACACTTTCGATGTCGATTGTCCTCGGCCACACCAGCGGTGGTGGCTTGCCTGATGCCGGCTGCTTCACCTTCACCACCACCTTTTCATCCTTTGCCAGCTTGCGCAGGTCCAGCGCCACATCCACATCCTTCACCACCACGCTCTTGATGATGTCGATGTTGCGCGTTTTGAGGAAAGTCCAGGCATCGTAGTTCACCTCGATTTTGCCAATTGTCGCACGCTCCACCAGTGATCCGCTGGCTTCGATGTGGTTGAGCTTCAAATCACGCAGCACAGAGCCGTCCACCTGCCACTTCAGCTTGATCCCGGCCATCTCGGCACCTCTGTAACCGCCGTAGCCGACCGCCCAGCGCAGCAGCGGCTCATGGAAAACGACGATCAGCACCAGCAGGGCAATGCCGGCCAGCAGCAGTCGTTTGATCCATCTCCACCAGCGGCGGGTCTTTTTTGGGGCGTCAGAAGGCACGCTCATTCGATGCCTTAAATCGTAGCAAGTTCAATGCTAGCCGTGAATCCTTTTACTTTGCCAGGTCGGGCTCTGTCCATAAGGCGGTGCGGTCTGCAGTGGCTGCGCGCACGGTTTTCACCTGCTCGGATGTCACGGCGGGTGCTTTATTGCTGAAATTGGCCCTCACATAGCTGAGCACGTCAGCCACCTGCTGGTCATTCAGCCCCATGGGAGGCATCGGCAGCGGGGCAAGCTGCTTGAATTCCTCGCCGTTCACGCGAATCGGGCCGGTGAGGCCGTGAGTCAGCATTTTGATCAGGCGCGCTGGATCTCCTGCTGCCCAATCACTGCCGGCGATGGACGGATAGATGCCTGGCAGCCCCTTGCCCTCAGGCTGGTGGCAGTTCAGGCACAGCGCGTCATACACCGCCTTGCCCGGGTGATCCACCACGGCTGCGGCGCTGGCGATTTTCTTCACATACTCGGCCTGCTTGGCATTGCCACCAAAGGTGAGCTTCGCCATCACCGGCACGTATTGCGGCTTCAAGCTCTTCACCACCTGCTTGAGTGCGTAGTCAATGAACCTGTCCGTCGGCTTGTCGAGCACCTGCACCGCCACTTCCACGGCTTCTGGCTTATTCACATGCGCACAGGCCACCACCGCCTCCAGACGCACCCGCGGATTCTCATCACGCACGGCCTGTGTCAAAAGCTCCAGTGAATCCGTCGCTCTGGCACCATAGGCCCGCACCCGCGCGTCCTTTGCCTTCAGCAAACGCTTCACCAGGTCCGTGTTTGGCGACTCATGCGATTCATACACGCCACAAACCTCCATCAGTAGGTGCTCGTCGTCGTTCTTAGCGATGAACGCATCCGCAGCCTTCAGCACCTCTGCCGTCGACGCATCAAACAGCAGGCGCTTGGCTTGATAGCGCGTCCAGCGCTCCGGTGACTTCAATTGCTCCAGCAGTTCCGCCGGCTTCATCTCTGCCAGCTTCGGTTGTTTGACAGGTGCACGGCCTTTCGCCGTGATGCGCCAGATGCGCCCATGCGAGCGGTCACGGCGCGGGTCCGCATAGCTCGCCTGATAGTGCCCGATCACCGGATTGAACCAGTCGCACAGATACATCGCGCCATCCGGCCCGATGCTCACATCCACCGGACGAAACGAGGTGTCGCTCGATTTCACCAGCTTCGGCAACTGCGTGCTCTTGAAGCCAGAGCCATCATCTTCGAGGCGATGCAGTTCCACCACATTGCCAAAGTATCCGCCGATCAGTGCGCAACCCTGAATGTCATCCGGCAACGCTTTCGTACCGATGAATTCCAGACTGTTCGTCTTTGGATTCGAATCAAACAAGGCTCCGGTGGGGTGGTATTCATCAGGATCTGCCAGCGCCACCAGCCCCGGTACGCTGTAGTAGCCCACCGGTCGGTCGCCGCTCTTGTGGAAGATCTGGTTGTAATCATCAAACGCCACGCCCCAGCAGTTGTGCCCCGCCTTGCCACCGTTGAAATAGGCCGCCATCTTCTGCGTCCGCGGGTTAAGCTTCCAAACGCCTGCTTTTTCCAATCTTGCCAGTCCCCAGGCCGTTTCCACGCGTGAAAACGCATGCAGCCCCTGCGTGAACCAAAGTGCGCCATCAGGACCATGGCAGATCGAATTCGCCAGCTGATGCGTGTCACCAATCCCAAAGCCCGCAAACAGCACCGTCTTCTCATCCGCCTTGCCGTCACCGTTCGTGTCCTTGAGATGCACGATCTGGTCGAAGTCGCAGACATACACGCCCCCCGCACCCACCTCGACGCCCTGCACCATCGTCAGGCCTTCCGCAAAGCGCGTGGATTTGTCCGCCTTGCCATCGCCATCCGTGTCTTCCAGCACAAGGATGAAATCGGAAGGCTTGATGCCCAGCCGGGTCTGCGGATACGTCGGCGAGCAGGCCACATACAGGCGACCGCGTTCATCCCAGGAGAACTGCGTCGGCTTCGCCACGCCTTCCGCCTCTGATGCGAAAAGATTCATCTCATAACCCTCCGCCACCGTGAAGGCCGCCATCTGCTGCTCCGGGGTCAGCACAGTTTCTGTTACCACTTTGACTTCAGGCTTCGGCTCGTCCTTCACCTTCTCACCCTTCGCCAGCGCATGAATGTGCGCGTCCAGTTTCGCGACCAGCGGCTTGCGTTCTTCAAAGCTCTCTCTCAACGACGGCGCATCCTTCGCAGGCTTGCCAAACATCTGCGTCACGCGGTCGCCATACACAAATGACCAGTTCGCCGGACGCCAGCAGTCGAACCACAGACGGTTCTTTTCCACAATCGCGGCCTTCAGCGCAGTGAAATCATCCGCGTCGCTCGATGATGCCCCAAGCTGCTGCGCGATCTCCCGTGCCACCACGCGCAATCCCAGCGCATTCAGATGCAGGCCATCGTCGGTGATGCGTGCCTTCGCCGCCGGAATCGACAAAGGCGTGAATAGATCGACAAAGATCGCGCCGCGCTGCTTCGCCACCTCGCGCACCGCTTCAGCATAGGCCTTCACATCGGCATTCCGTTGCGTCAGATCCGGCGCATGCGACGCATTAGGCTTTTCAAACGGCATCGGCGACACCAGAACGAAGCGCGGTGTTTGGCCGGTGAACTGATCCAGCAGCCGGTGGTAGGCCGACTTGAACTCCGCCAGCCGCTTCACGCCATCAAACGACTCCGTCTGGCCAAATTGCGCGATCACGATGCCCGCACCCGCTGCATCCAGCTGCGCCTTCCAGTCGCCGAAATTCAAATCCCGCCACTGCTCATACACAGTGTCACCTTCCCAGGCCATCGAGCGAAAACGCGGCTGCTTGGCCGCAAAGGCCGTGCCGAACACCGCTTCAAATTCGCCCACCTTTTGCTCGCGCACCAGATTCTCCTGACCCACCATCACAATGACCTCATCCTGCTCCAGCACAAACTTGCCATCCTTGAACGGCTCATGTTTCGCCACCGCAGCCCCCGGGTTGCCAAAACGGTTGAGCACATCCTTCTCCTCAGGCACCATCGCGTCCGGCAGAGCCTCGATGGTGATGTTGCGGTAGGAGATCTGCGCCTTGCACTTGCCATGGATTTGCAAAGCGATAAGTCCCTTGAGATCAATGCCCGGTTCGCGCTCGGTGTAATCAACCGTGCGCACCTTGTTCACAAACAACTGAATGCGCTGCTCCTCGGCCCGAATCTCATAGCTGTTCCACTCGCCCGGTTTCTCGGCTTTTTCGATCAGTTCCTTCGCCGGTTGCAGCAGCATTTTCTTCCGACGCGATTCATCATACAGGCAGCCCGAATAACCTGCGCCGATGTCCGCCTGGTAGCCGCTCATCTCATTCGGCGGCTGCGGGATGCGCACGCTGCGGAACTGCACGCCGCCATTCACAAAGCCCTCCGTACCTTCCAGTTTGTATTCCAGCCGCAGGATAAAATTCCGATACACCTTCTTCGCCGTCAGGAATTCGTTCTGCGGATTCCCTTCCAGCGACCCGCCCACGATCACCCCGTCCTGCACCCGCCAGACTTTCGTCGTTTCTCCCTCCCAGCCCTTGAGCGTCTTGCCATCAAACAAAGACACCGGTTCGGCGGCGGAAACCAGCAAGGGAAAAAGAGCAAGAAGGGGGAGTAAGCGCATGGTCGGAAAAAGGTCGGGGCGGATCAAACGCGGATTCGAGCTGGATGCATGCGCAAAGTTTAAACCCGTCGCTTACTTTTTGAGCAGCACCTCTTCGCTATCCACCCAACAGGCAATATAAGGCCACTCGGCATCTTTCATCCATAATGCCGCCAGAAACGGACCATCAAAAGAAAACACTCTAGGCAGAAATGGCAGGCTTTCGACCTTCGGCGTATCTGTCGGCTTTTCCGCACCACCCGATGATGAAAGAAAATCCGGCACAACTTTAAAAACGGCCTGCGTCATGGATCCTTGTTCATCCAGCCGGAAGCTCAGCAACTGCTGGGCCTCACGAATTTGCCAATAGGTAAAGCCAGGTCCATTGGGTTGGCGCAAATAGGTTTTGCCAATCAGTTCTCCATAATCGCACGAGAGAGTGGTTTTGAGTTTGGGCATCCAAAATCGGTCCACAGCAGTGAGGTGATTGTGATATCGCCACCATTTGTTATTTTGCTTGATGGCCTGGTCGGCGGGCAAGGGGGATTTGAGCGCCTGACGCACACGTTGAATGCCGTTCTCAAGGCACGTCATATTGGGAGCTTTGGCCAGCGTGAGAAAACACGGTCTGGATTCAGCCTCTCCGTAGAAGGGAAGTTTTAGTATGACCGTTCCTTTGAGATCATCAGCGATGACATCGAGTGCATCGCCCAGACTTGCGGCGTGCGGCCCTTCACTGCCAAACCCTTGAACAGGCGTGCCCTGGCCATTGGAATAGGAAAAGATGCTCTTTTTCAGAGCAAAGCCGACGGGAAAACGCGGCGAATGAGAGATGCAGCTCACAAAAATGGCTGAACCCAGGCGAACGGTGTTTGCATCCACTCTTCCAGGCGGGAGATAGGGGCCGATCATCGCCGCCGCATTGGCGCCTACTCGTTTCCTGAGCATCTCGCGAATTTCTACGCGTCGAGCTTCGGAGTCCTCACCTCCATAGACGACGGTTCCATCAGGCAACGTCTTGGCTGCATCCCATTTGAACTGGTTGAGCACGTCTGCGATGTGAGTCGGCGGCTCAAGCTCTATGGTTTTAACCCCATGAAACTCCCTCATTTTGTCCCACGCGGCCTGTCCTGAAGGACTCCACAACAGGCTTAAACCCTTCTGAAATTTTTCACTCAAATCCAAGGTTGCAGTGACTTGGGTTTGCAGAAAGGCATCTGGCGATTGTGCGGAGACCTGAGTCTGAGGGCAGACCATCGAGAGCATCGCAAGAAGGAATGCCTTTGTTGTGGAACCAGCAGGTTGCATCGTCATCTTGCAATCTTGGTCTGAACGCCGTCTTTTTTTCAAGCTTGATTGTCGTGACTGTGGCTCAGATGTCTAGATTCACCTGTTGCCGTCGTATTTACTTCATCATGCGCCCCTTTTTCTTTCTAGCCCTGGCTACAACCGCCATCTTTGCCCAGACGGAGGCAGATTTCATCACCGCCCCCCGCCAGCTCACCTTTGAGGGCAAACGCTCCGGGGAGGGCTATTTCTCCGCCGACGGCACCAAGATGATCTTCCAGTCCGAGCGCGAGGAGGGGAACCCGTTTTATCAAATCTACCTGATGGACCTCGAAACAGGCGATCAGGAGCGCATCTCCCCCGGCATGGGCAAGACCACCTGCGCGTGGATCCATCCCGATGGCAAACGCGTGCTCTTCGCCTCCACCCACACCGACCCCGACTCGAAAAAGCTGCAAGCCGCTGAGTATGAGGAGCGCAAGAACGCCAAGGTGCGCCGCTACTCCTGGGACTACGACGAGCACTACGACATCTGGGAATACTCGCTGGTGGACAAGTCCCTCAAAAACCTCACCCACACCCGCGGCTACGATGCCGAGGGCGGCTACTCACCCGATGGCAAAAAGATGGTCTTCGCCAGCAACCGCCAGGCCTATGAGACCAAGCTGAGCAAGGAAGACGAGGAGCGCCTCAAGATCGACAAACAGTACTTCATGGAGATCTACACCGCCGATGCCGACGGCTCGAACGTGAAGCGCCTCACCGAAGCCCCCGGCTACGACGGCGGCCCCTTCTTCAGCGCTGATGGCAAACGCGTCTGCTGGCGCCGCTTCACCCCGAAGGGCGATGTGGCCGAAGTCTGGACCATGAACGCCGACGGCAGCGACCAAAAGCCCATCACCAAGCTCGGTGCCATGAGCTGGGCACCCTATTTCCACCCCAGCGGCGAGTATCTGATTTTCACCACCAACCTCAATGGCTTTGCCAATTTTGAACTCTACATCGTCGATGCCGCAGGCAAACACGACCCGGTGCGCGTGACCACCACGGATGGTTTCGACGGCCTCCCCGTTTTCTCCCCCGATGGCAAAAAGCTCTCATGGACCAGCGGTCGCGGGGCAGGGGGAGCCTCGCAGATTTACCTCGCCGACTGGGACCACGATCACGCGCTCACCGCACTCGGCCTCAAGACCGATCCGCAGGCGGTTATCACCAAGACTCCCGAGCCCGACTTCTCTGCCACCGCCGCTGAAATCCGCCCCGAAGACATGAAGCAGCAGGTCACCTACCTCGCCAGCGATGCCCTTGGCGGCCGCCTCACCGGCACTGAAGGTGAAAAACTCGCCACCCAGTATGTGGCCGACGTCTTCCAAAAAATCGGCCTCGCACCCTTCGGCGATGACGACACCTACTTCGACAACTTCGACTTCACCGCCGGTGTCGCACTGGGGCAGGGCAACACCTTGACCCTCCTTGACCAATCCTTGACCGTTGACCAGGACTGGAAACCTCTCTCCTTCTCTCAAAACGGCGAGGTCAAACCCGCCGGCATCGTGTTCGCCGGTTACGGCATCGAAACCCCCGATGAAGCCACTGGCACCGACGGCAAGAAAATCGAGACCTACAGCAGCTACGCCCACCTCGATGTGAAGGACAAATGGGTGCTCGTCTTCCGCTACCTGCCCGAAGGCATCACTCAGGAGCGCCGCAACGATCTCAGCCGCTACGCCAGCCTGCGCTACAAGGCTCTCACCGCTCGTCAGAAAGGCGCGCGGGGCTTGATCGTCGTCAGCGGTCCCAATTCCAAAGTCGTGCAGCAGCTCTCGCCGCTCACGTTTGATGCCTCCCTCGCCACCAGTGGCATCGCCGCCATCAGCATCACCGATGCCGTGGGCGACAAGCTCCTCGCCAGCGCCGGCAAGAACCTCAAGGAACTCCAGGACAAGCTCGACAACGGCGATCTCATGGGGGGAATCGACTGCAAAGGTCTCACGCTCAGCGCAAACATCGTCATTCAGCAGGAGAAGAAAAAAGGCCGCAACGTCCTCGGCGTGCTGTCCTACGGCGACAAGCCCGATCCCCACGTCGCGCCACTCATCGTCTGCGCGCATGTGGATCACCTCGGCAGCAGCGGCGGTTCCAACTCACGCGCCAAGGGCGATGAAGTGAACAAGATCCATCACGGCGCCGACGACAACGCCTCCGGCACCTCCGCCGTTCTCGAAATCGCCCAGTGGCTCGCCGACTTGAAAAAGCAGGGCAAGCTCACCCTCAAGCGCGACATCATCTTTGCCGCTTGGAGCGGTGAGGAACTCGGCCTGCTCGGCAGCAATCACTTCGTCGAAGCCTACGCCAAAATGATCAAGGGCGATCCCAACGCGAAACTCACCGGCATGTTCGCCGCCTGCCTGAACATGGACATGATCGGCCGCTTCCAAAAGACGCTCGTCATGCAGGGACTTGGCAGCAGCTCCATTTGGGCCAAGGAAATCGAAAAGCGCAACGCACCCATCGGTCTGCCCATCACCACGCAGAACGACGCCCACCTCCCCACCGACAGCACTGCGTTTTATCTGAAAGGCATCCCCTCCCTGAACGCCTTCACCGGCTCCCATGCCGACTACCACATGCCCAGCGATACTGCAGACAAGATCGACTACGTCAACGCCGCCAAGATCGCCAAGCTCATGGGCCTCATCGCCCGTGGCATCGCCACCACCGATCCAGCACCCGACTACATCGCCATGGAGGCCCCAAAAAATCAGGGAGCTCGCACCGGCCTCCGCGCCTACCTCGGCACCATCCCCGACTACGCCCAAGGCGACATCAAAGGCGTCAAACTCAGCGGCGTCTCCCCCATCGGCCCCGCCGCAAAAGCAGGCGTCAAAGCCGGCGACATCATCATCAAACTCGGTGGCAAGGACATCACCAACATCTACGACTACACCTACGTCATGGGAGATCTCAAGATCGGCAAGGAGACAACCATCAGCGTCCAGCGCGAAGGCAAAGAAGTGCAGATGAAGATCACTCCCGGTTCGCGGGATTGATGGACTCCGCTCACGGCCTGAACATGAACTCCTTCGTGTTCAGCAACGCCCACGCGATGTCCGAGTCCGCAGTCAGCGGTGCCTGATTCCGGTGCTGCTGGGCGATGGCTTTTTCGAGGCCATTGGGATACCTCCCGAGGATCGAGAGGAACAGGTCCTCAGTGGAATGATCTGCAGGCCCGGGTGCTGCCGCCAGTTCCACGTCCGCGCTGTTCATCATGAAGCGGGCGAGTGCATGCGAGATCGGAGTGATGCTTTCGTCAGACCACTCCCGCGTGCCACGGCCCAGCATGCGCAGGGGATGCTCCAGTGGCGGCACCTGCGGCAGTTGAGCGCTTTTTTCTGCTGACATCGCATCCCAGATCACTTCAGCAGGCAGGCGGCGGATGTGCGGCGCGGGAGCCATGTAGCCGCTGCGACCGGGATCGACACCCATGCGTCCGTAGGCACGGGTGCGAGCCAGGATGCGCTGAAATACGCCAATGCGGTAACCGCAGTGACGGAAGACCTCCGCAAGCACGACCTCCACATTTTGTGCCTTCAGTGAGGAAGGATCCAGGCCGATCCAAGTGATCCTGTTGGGATGCTGAGCAGCGTAGCAATTCCGGAAAGTCACAGGTATTTTTGAATTCTCATGGACCTCCTCCCAGCTTGGGGCCGGATCACTGCCGCCGATGGTGTGGTCCACGTTTTGTCCGGGCATGCCAAAGAGGCTGCTCCAGACCCGCTGGGCCTCCACGAAGGCAAAGCGACGGCTGCTTTCCTTGGTCAGCCACTGGGCGACGAACATGCGCTGGTCTTTGCCTGGCTTGACAGGAGGAGGGACCTCACGAGACAAGCGCAGCAGTTTCGGCTTCACTCGCTCTCCCGGTTTTCCATCGCGATACCAGTAAGTCGAAGGCAGTCGGATGTTGTCGTCTTCATCATTGGCAGTAAAGCAGGCCGCAAACTGATAGGCCTCCATCTGCAAATGGTCGTTGTAAGCGTTGTCATGGCACTGCGAGCAGTGCATGTCCTCCCCCACCACGGCAAAGGCGGTTTCCATCGCAGTGCGGTACGCATTTCCTTCATCCCGCCGGCTCATGTGTCCCTCACCGACCATGTAGGTGATGATTTGATCGTAGGGCCGGTCATCCAGCGCGGCCTGTCGCAGCCAGGTGATCACGGCGGCATCGTCTTTCACTCGAAACGTTTCCGCCAGCATGCGAAAGCGGGTTTCAGCGGCTGCGGGTTCCTTCACCAGGGCATCCGTGAGGGCGGCGCGTTTGATTGGCGATGCACTCGTGAGGAAGGTTTTCACCTCCTCCGGCTTGGGCAGTCTTCCTGCCAGATCTATGCAGGCCCGGCGCAGAAAAGTGGCGTCATCTGCCTCGGGGGGCAGATTCAGGGGCAGGGGGCGCATGCCGCGCGGTGTCTGTGCTGCCGCGTACTCACGCTCCAGAGCGGTATCGATATAAGCGGCCGCAGTCTCGGGAACAATTTCTGCGAGCAATGGGGAGCCTAGCAAGAGCGGCATGCATAGGAGCAGATGGCGTTTCATGATGGGAGCAACGGCTCACAAGTCATCTTCTTAGAGGTTCTTTGAATGCCTTTTGCCAGCAACGTCACTCACGGGCGAAACATGAACTCGTTCGTGTTAAGCAATGCCCAGGCCACGTCCTCGTTGGAAGATCCATTGCGAACGATGGCCGTTCGTTCGCGTTCAGTGGGTTCACGGCCCAGCAAATCCAGAAACATTTCCTCTGCGGGCCCTGCCTTGGCAGCCTTCTGGGCGACGAAGCGGTCGTTCATCATGAAGCGCACCAGTTCATGGGAAAGCGGCGTCCGGCTTTCATCTGTATATTCGCGCGTGCCACGGCCAAGCATGTGCAGCGGGTGCTCAGGTTCCGGCACCTGCGGTAGCTGGCTGTCATCTTCAGCCGTGAGTGTTTTCCAGATCACTTCGGAAGGCAGTCTGCGGATCTGCGGTGCCGGTGCCAGGTAGCACTCTCTCCAGTTCGAGTTGTAGTCGATGCCGGAGCGCCTATATGCCTCGGTGCGCGCCAAGATGCGCTGAAATTCTGCAAGGCGGCCGCCACACCTCAGAAACTCTTCCGTCAGCAGCTTGGTCGATTGGGTGAAATCGCTCGCAGAATTGAGCTTCAGTCCCATCCATGTGGCTGCTCCGCGCGGCGATCCATCAAAGCAGCTCCTGTGATAGTGATTCGGAGTGCTCTCTCCATGGAAGCCATGCCACGACGGCGCATCATCCACCCCGCCCACCGTCATGTCCACCTCCTGCCCAGGCATGCCAAATAGCCCGCTCCACACCCGCAGAGACGCCACCATCGCATAGCGCCCGCTCGGTTCCTCCTCCGTCATCCATTTGACGACCTGCACCAGTTTGTCCTGGTCATCGCGAAGATCTCGCCACCAGCCCAGACGCAGCGTGCTAGGTTTGATCACTTCTCCCGGTTTGCCTTCACGGTACTTGTAGTCCAGTGGCAGCCTCATCTCCTTCTGCCCGGTGAAGCACGCGGCAAAACCATAAAATTCACGCTGCGTGGGTCCACCGAAAGGATGGTCATGGCACATCGCGCAGTACACGTCTACACCCAGCACCGTATGTGCGGTCTCAGCGCTCGTGCGCCTCGGGTTGCTCTCCCCTGTTTCGGCCACATGCCAGCCCCCGATCATGTGCGCCACGATTTCCGCATACGGCCGGTCGTCCACTGCCGCCTGCTTCAGCCACACCACTGTTTTCTGGTCGTAGTCCTTCACCCGAAACGCCTCCGCCAGCATCCGAAAGCGCACTTCCGCTGCGCCAGGTTCACGCGTCAGCGCATCAGTCAGTTTTGCGTGTTTGTCAGGTGAACTGTCCGCAATAAATGCTCGCACCTCCTCCGCACGCGGCAGCCTTCCAGCAAGGTCAATGCACGCCCGCCGAAGAAAGACCGTGTCATCCGCCATTGGCGGCAGCATCGGCGCGGCGGTATTATAAGAACTCTTCAGCCGCTTCTCAAACATCAGCATGTAATCATGCATCAGCGCCGCATCCAGCTGGTCGGCCGCCTGCTGGATCGCCTCGGGCATCCCTGATGGCGAATCAGCCTGACTGCCTGCTTTCTCAGGCACGCAGGAAATCAACAGGGCGCACATGGCAAGGCAGCTTTTCATGCTGGCTGCAACGGCTGGCCCCCCAAGTTCTTAGAACCTGCCTTTCGTGCAGGCTTGCGCAGACCACGGGCCGCGCTAAGAAACAACCCCCATGAAAATCCTCGTTACTGGCAAAGGCGGTCGTGAACACGCGCTCATCACCGCACTCAGCGAATCCCCGCAAAAGCACGAACTCTTCGCGTACCCAGGCAGCGATGCCATCGCCACTTTGGCCTCGCGTGTGGATGTGGCAGGGCTTCCAGAGCTTATCACTTGGATGAAGCAAAACGGCATCGACCTCTGCATGGCGGGTGAAGAAGCGCTGCTCGTGAAAGACAGCGGCCTGTCCAATCTCTGCGCCGAGACCGGTATCCCGTGCTGGGGCCCCCGGAAAGAGATCGCCCAGCTTGAAGCATCGAAAACCTTCGCGAAGAAGTTTCTAAAGCGCCACGGCATCCCCACCGCAGATTTCACCATCTGCACCACCGCTGCCGAAGCCAAGGCCGCCCTGACGGAAATGCCCATCGTGCTGAAGTTCGACGGCCTTGCCGCCGGCAAAGGCGTCGCCGTCTGCACCTCCAAGGATGAGGCCGAGGCCTTCGTCGATGAAGTCATGGAAAAGCGCTGCTTCGGCGCCGGCGATCTGCTTGTGGAAAAATGCCTCACCGGCCCCGAAATCTCCATCTTCGCCTCCGTGTGCGATGACAAATATCAGATCCTCATGCCCGCGCGCGATTACAAGCGCATCCGAGACAACGACCAGGGGCCAAATACCGGCGGCATGGGCGCAGTCGCCTCTCTGGAGCTCGCAGACCCTGCGCTCATGCAGCGCATCGAGCGCGAGATCGTGCAGCCCACCGTTCAGGGCATCTTGAAGGACGGCCTCAAATACCGCGGCTTCCTCTACTTCGGCCTCATGCTCACCCCCAACGGCCCGCAAGTCATCGAATACAACTGCCGCTTCGGCGATCCTGAAGCCGAAGCCGTTCTGCCAATGCTGCGGGGTGATTTCGCCACCTATGCGTTCGAAGCCGCCAAAGGAAACCTCCAGCCCGAACTCATCCGCTTCGAACCCGGTTGGAGCATCTGCCTCATCAGCGCCAGCGCAGGTTATCCCGCCTCATCGCGTAATGGCGATGTCATCTCCGGACTGGAATCTGTGAGCGGTGCCCGCGTGTATCACTGCGGCACCAAGCAAAATGCCAGTGGCCAGTTTGAAACCAACGGTGGCCGCGTGCTCGCCGTCGTGGCTCAGGGGGCAACACGTGTCGAAGCCCGGGAGAAAGCCTACGCCGAAAGCGCCAAGATCACCTTTGACGGCCTGCAACGCCGCACGGACATCGGCAAGATGCATTTTGAGTGAGACATTTGGAATTCGACAAAACGGACCGGTTTGATTAACATTCAGCCATGCCTGCCACACTTGATGCTGTTGCCAGAGATGCGTTGGTGCTCACTCGCGACGAGCGCCTGATCCTTGCTCGACAGCTGCTTGTCAGTGTGGAGCCCGATGTTGACGAGGGGACGGAGGCTGCTTGGGAGGAAGAGATCGGACAACGCATTCATCGCTTTGACTCCGGGATTTCTCAGGCAATTCCCGCCTCGGACGTTTTTGCCCGCCTTACCGCCATAGCCCCCGGTCGTTGAATGGTGGGGTAGAGTTCCTTCCAGAGGCCCTGCGCGAGGTGGAAGATGCCACGCGTTACTACCAATCCTGCGATCCCGATCTGGGCCTCCGCTTCCGCCAACTGATCGAAATCGCCTGTGCGGCGATTGCCCGTTCACCGCTGCATTGGAATGAGCGGAAAGGAGGTTTCAGGCGGGTGAACTTGAGCGGCTTCCCATATTACGTCGCCTATTTCATTCGAGGTGATCGAATCATCATCGCAGCAGTGGCACATGCCAGCCAGCATCCCGATTACTGGAAGCAACGTCCGGGGTCAAACCGCTGACTTCTCCATCTTTGCCAGCCTCTCATCACTCTCCAGATGTCCAGACCAGCCAAAGTGGCATTGGAATTCGAAACAATTCTTCATCTGCTCAAAGGGCCCGGTCCATTCCGGCTTGTTGGATGCGACGTTGATGTCTGAGGGCGCAAAGCCCGTGATCGGCAGTCGCTGAATGGCGAAAGCATCGTTAAGCAGCCGGGTCTTTTTCCAATTGAGCCCCATAAGCTGGGCGCTCACACAATCAACAGCCACAGGATGAGTCCCCGCGAGAATGACGCCGCTGGCCACAGGATCACATGACATCGGCCCATCGCCATCACCGCCGATGATGCCGTCGACAATCGTCAGGTAGCGCAGCGGTTTGTCACGCCGCACGCCGCGCCCGTCGAAGTAGAAGAAGCACTTGTGCAGATCCAGGATCATGCGCCACGCGGTGTTATTGCCGTGCCAGTTGCCTGAGCGCACGACCTCTTTGGTGTCTCCGAATATGACTCGCCCCAGCTTCTTCAGCGGCACGAAAAGCTTGGAGAGGAAGAAGCGCCCAAAGAGGATTTTTTTGGCGGTGCGCATCAGCGTGCCTTCCAGCGCCCGCTTCGCGGTGGATTCGGCAAATTGATCTCCCCCCTCCGCAGGCGTGCCCTCCGTATGGCGCGGCAGCCAGTTGGTGCGCGGTGTGGTTCCCACCAGATTTTTCAGCGCCACGGTGAGCCCGACTTTCTTGTGCGTCTTGAGCTTCGGCACATTGATCAGCACGTCCGCATTCATCGGCGTGCGGCAGATGCGGTACTCATGATGCGGATCCGTATGCTGCCGGTTCGTCGTGGCGAAATCAAAGGACGCTCCATACAGCTTGCCCAGGCCGGGATGCCCGAGGAATTCACTGTCTGCATCCAGATGAATGTCCACAGACCCGGAGGGATCGCTCGGCAGTTCCCGTTTGGCGATGGTGACCCCGTCATCAATGGTCCATTCCTCACAGCGCATGTCGAACAGCAGAAACGCGACGCCCGGAAACTCCTTCGTGAGATCAGTGATGAGATCATCCAGCCGGTGCAGGCGGCGGATCGTGGCAAAAGAAGAATCACTCTGCGGCGCATCACAAAGCGTCACGGACCCATGGCCCTGCAGCTTCTTAGCGGCCCAGCGGGCGACTTCGCGCACGACTGCGGGATGCGTGATGATGGTCAGCCAGCCTCCTTCATCCTCCGGCTTGCTGGCATTGTGCTCCTTGACCCAGTTCGGCTTGATGACAACGCGGTCGCCAGGAGTGATGAAGTCCGCAGAGAGTTCCAGTGCATTGATTGCATCCTCAATCTGCTGCCGCAGGGCATCGGCATCGTCATAGCTGGATTTACCGCTAAAGACGGAGACTTTGGGGGCGCCGAACGAGGAAGGGGAGAGCGTGTTCACAGGAATGCGGTTATTTAAGGGCGACACGTTCCCTTTGCAACGCTCCCGCCGCCCTCGAATCTCCCTCATGCAAAGAATGGTGCGGATCATGCGCGTACTTTTGACCCTCGCCCTCTCGGCGGTGGTCATCGGCATGATCTGGCTGCGGTTTGGGGCCTCGCACTCCCTCGGGCTCACGCCGCTCGATCCGGCTTTCGTTCGGCTGACTCCGCTTGAAGTCGCCACCCTGCCTCTCGCCACCCGTTTTGACATGCCCATGGGGTCTGAGCACGGCGCACTCACCTACAATGCCCGGCCTTTTCGCATCTCGCGGCACCTTGGCGACGATTTGAACGGAATCGGCGGCGGCAATTCGGATTTGGGCGCTTCGGTGTACGCCTCAGGAGCCGGGCGCGTGGTGTATGCGGGCATTCCAGGGCCGGGTTGGGGCAAAATGATCCTCATTGCCCATCGACTGCCGGACAGTGATGAACTCGGTCCGGTAATCCAGACCATGTATGCGCATTTGCAGTCGATCCGTGTAGAAGTCGGCCAGATGGTGCAGCGCGGCCACCAAATCGGCACGGTGGGAACGGCTGAAGGTGCCTATTTGGCACATCTGCATTTCGAAGTGCGGCTTGGTCCTTATGTGAATCCTGGCCAGGGATATGCTGACACACCCCTGAACCGCGTCGCACCCGAACAGTTCATCCGAGCACATCGGGGTGCTGGAGCAGATATTCTGAACCCACCGCCAGAAAAAGACTAAAAACCACAAAAGATGATTTGAAGGAAGCCCATTTGAATCCGTCATTCATACAGCTCCTTCAACCCATGCGTTTGATCTCTGTATTTTGCTGTCTGCTGGTCCTGGTGACTTCACCTGGACTGGCTCAGCCAGTGAAATCGACTCCGGCCCAGATCACCTGCGAGACACTTTGCGGAGAGTTGTTCACCTCGATCCGGATGGAGCCAGACAAGATGGTGATGCGGCTGGAGGAGGCGCTGGTCATCCACGAAGCCTGTGCTGCAGAAATTGTGACGGCCGCCATTGATGCGGTGAATGCGGAGCCAAATCAGGTGCGCAAGATTGTGGAGACCGCAATGGATCTCGCTCCCGCTCGTGCCGCGCTGATTACCGCGGCGGTGAAAAACTACACGGCCCCGGTAGTCGTGGCTGCTGCGGAGGAGCAGATGGAGGTGCGTCGCGCAGTTTTGCCGACTGCCGAGCCACCTCAGCCAATGGCTGGAGAACAGGTGATGCGTGCAGAGCTGCCCCTGCAAACCCGCAGCATTCCCATTGTCGAAGTGCGGCGTGCTGAGCCTGTTGCGGCCATGGAGATCCAGCTGCAAGAGTCCGAACCATCCCTGAAACTGATGGATGTGCCCAAGGCAAAACCGATGAAGTGAAAAGGGAGATCAAGCCCTCTTACTTCGCAGGAATCTCGTTCAGCGTGTAATAGCCCACCTTGTGCAGCAGCGGAAGCTTCTCAGCGCTCTTCACGCCATCCAGATGCAGCTCATGGATATGCCCTTTTGTCAGTGGAGAGATCGTCAGGCGCACGGATTTGCCATCCGTAGCGACAGTTGCGGCAGTGATCTTGGGCAGGATTTCTGAGACTTCGTCGCCACCGTACTGCTCGCGATAGGCATAGGTGAACTCACGCATGCTGTAGCTCTTCACATCACCGGCTGTGGCTGGGTCCACGGGCTGCGTGAAGGTCACCTCGAAGCCGTCCGGCTTCGCGTGCATTTCATGCACTTCAAAGGGCGTCTTGCCGGTCCACTCGCACTTTTCAAAGCAGAAGGGTTTTCCACCTCGTGCGCCCCAGCCCCGGTCACTGCCACCGACAAAGACTCGGCCCTCTTCATCCATGCGTCCGCCGATGATGCCGCTGGCAAATCCGCTGCGGAAGGGAATGACCACCCCCTGCTTGATGCCGTTCACCGTTTCGAGGTAGACGCGGCTCAGATTGCTGTGGCTTTGATCCGCCACAAAGAGCTGCTTGCTGAAGGGGCCAAACTTGCCCGCACTGAGATCGCAGATGATGGCGCTGGCGGAGTTGCCGATCTTGCCGTGCACGAGGTAAACCGCTGGCGGCAGTAGCTGCTTGATGCGCTCACGCTCCTTCACCATGCGGTCAGGATCTCCTCCCTCGCGTTTGTCTTTGCGGCCTTTGTCACCTTGAAAGGCTTCAGGGATCGGGTCGATCGGACGCGGTCCCATGTTCAGAGCGAGATCATACCAGATGTTGCCGCCCGGATGTCCTTGAAAGCTGCCAGGAACCAGATGCTGCAGCGTGCATGAGCCATGCCACGGTCCTTGATTGTCGCAGTAATACACTTCGCCATCCGCATCGAAACCAATGCCTCCCGGGCTGCGAATGCCGGAGCAGGTGGGCACCATGGTGCCGTCCGGTTTGATCCGTAGTGCCCAGCCGCGAAACGGCACCGCGCTGCTGAAGGAACCCGTCAGGCACAGAGTCACCCAAAGATCGCCAGCTTTGTCAAAACGGCTGCCAATGGCATACTCATGGTAGTCGCCGGACACGCCCCAGCTGTCGTTCACATTTTCAAACACATCAGCGCGACCGTCGTTATCAGTGTCCTTGAGGCGCGTGATCTCATAGCGCGTGGTCGCATAGAGGTTCTTGTCCTTCGGATTGTAGGCAATGCCCAGCACCTCATGCAGGCCGGAGGCAAACAGCTTGTAGCTCACGTTGGAGGCATCATTGCTGCCAGCACCGCTGACGATCCAGATCTCGCCTCGGCGCGTGCCCAGGGCGAGCTTGCCATCCGGCATCAGGTCGATGGATCCCACCTCCATCGCCGTCTCCTTCGGCGTGTTAAAAGTGGTGATCTTGTAAAAATCGGCTTCCACCGGATCAGCGGCGAAAAGCGGCGTGCAGAGCAGGGAAAGAATAAAAAAGCGTTTCATGGCAGTGCGTGGCGAAATGATTACTGGGCCCACTGGTAGGTGATGGTCATCGTTCCCGCTTTGGCAGGGACAACAAGGTTCTGGCCGGCGAACTGCGCGCCTTCGGCGGTGATACGGTAGGGAAGCGGCCCTTTGCTGACAAAGCTGCCGTCCTTACTTTCAAACACACCGCTGCCGATGCGATACCACGCATTGGCTGGGAGCTTGCCGCTGACCTTGATCGTGCGGATCAGCTTCGCGTTGCCCTCAGGTTTGTTGCCGTTGCCTTCCACTTGGAAGGACTCCTCCACCTCAGCTCCCTGCCACGTGTAGCGGAAGGTGGGGCTGCGTTTCGCATCCAGCGAGTAGCCCAGCCAGTGGAAGCCTTCATAGCGCTTGGTCTTGTCCCACTTCGGCCATTCCGCATCGGGTTTGTCCGTCACAAAGAATGCCGGTGTGACCTCCCCCGTGGGTTGCAGCACATCGTACCCCAGCGGCTTTTCGTGGCCGCCCCCGCGTGAGTTCCAGTGCCTTGAGGCATCCATGAAAGCACCGCGCCAGATGAGCGTCAGGTTCATGCTCTCGGCACTCCACGCAATGTTCACGCCTCCAGGATAACCGACCCCAATGCCTCGATTGCCCGCGCCTTGAATGAAGTTTCGATAGATCACCGCCTCGTCCTTCACCACCAGCGGGATGGGGTCGAACTCCTTCTGCTTTTTCGTGCCGCCCTGCCATTTCGGGTGCAGCCACTTGGAGAGCGGCGTGATCTGCGTGTCCGCGCCTTTCCAGGCCGCATAGAGCTCGATCTGCCCGCCCCCTTGGAAATATTCAAGACGAAACACATGCTCACCCTTTTCCAGTGTAATGCCTGCTTCCTTGATGTCGCCGGAGGGATGAATGCCGTCGTAGGCAAGGATCTCCTTGCCATCGATCAGGATTCGCGAGCCATCATCACTGGAGAGATAAAAACGATACGAGCCCTTCTTCGGAGCGTTGAGCTTGCCGGTAAAGACCACGCCGAACTCGTTCTTGTAGTCGTCCAGTTTCACCTGAAGCAGGTTGTCCTCGATCTTGCCCTCACGGTGAGGCTTCAACTTGGAGAAATCCGGCAGCTGCTTCCAGTTGCCGAGGTAAAGCGCGAACTGCAGCTCATGCAGCGTGTCTCCCACCGGTGCCACTTTCAGCACGCCGCGCATCGTCAGCGCATGCCCGGGGAAAGTGCAGACATACGGGTAACTCCCAGCCTTCTCTGGCGCAGAGAAATTAAGCACCTCTTTTTCATGCGGATTGAGCATTTTGGAGTGCGCCCAGATGCGCTTGTCGTCGGGCAGCCAGTTGCGCTTCAGGGCCTCCTCCGGCTTTTCCATCTGCTTCATCGCCATGGCGGCGGTGTCGGTCCCCGGCTGGCAGAAGACCAGGTTGTGCGGCAGATCATCCCCGTTTTCAAAAGTGATCTTCACCGGCTGCCCCGGCTGCACCAGCAGTTCGGCAGTGTCGTATTTCATCTGCGCAGTCATCGTCTTGAGCGAAAAGACGGCGGGCTCGACGGCCCGGGCAGAGGCGGCGGCGAGAAGAATGGCAAAAAGCAGGCGGGTCATAAGGAGCGCGTTTAAACGAAGGCGGCGGAGGTTGCCTTGCGAAAAGGCAGCGTCAATGACCTGAGTTTTATTTCCCTCGCACTTTGCGCTTGGCGCAGGCCTCGGAATTTGGTTATCTCTCCGCATGCACACTTGGTATCTGCTCAAAGCCTCGGACAAGGAAGTTTACGAAGCCAAAGATCTCGAAACTCTGCGTGGATGGGCGGCTGACGCCAAGATCTCCCCGCTCGACAAGATCTCCAGCGACAACCGCATGAGCTGGCAGCGTGCGCCGATGATCGCGGAACTGCAGATGGACCTGCTGGTGCAGATGCCGGACAATTATCTCTACGGTCCGACGAACGTGGCGACGATCCAGGAATTCATGGCCACCGGCGAGATCGATGAAAATGTGACCATCATCAACTGCCTCGACAACAAGGAGTCGCGCCTGGCGGATCTCTCCTGGTTTCAGGCCAGCCCGCATCATATTCGCAGCGCCGCCACCACCTTGATCGGCACCGGGCGCGCGGATGAAAAGAGCGGCATGGGAGATGTCATGCAGCAGTCGCGCATCTCCACGCTGGAAAAGCAGGTGATGGAACTGCAGCGCGTGGTGGATGAATGGCAGCAGGCTTACAACGGCCTGCGCCAGCAGTATGTCGAAGCCACCGGCCGCGAGCCGATGTGATCCGTATCAGGCCTCGTCGGTTGTTTCGCCGCTGTTCAAGCCGGGGAGATCCTTGGCTTTGTCCGCATAGCGGTCGAAACGATTGGAAAGGATCAGCAGCGTCGGCGCCCATAGGCCGATGAAAATGCCCAGACGTTCGGCGTGCGCCGCCTGCTCGGGCGTTTCGCCGTTAAAAAACCACCAACTCCAGATGGAGAGGATGACGGAGAGCATGCCCGCTTGGAAACAAATCGTGCTGAGCGTGCGGCAGATGGAAGGGTTCATAATTGAAAGTCTGCCACGCATCAATGCCCTCCGGCAAGCAATCACCGTCCCCTGCACAAATCCTGCGGACTAAATCGCAGCCGCAGGCGCGTGGCGCATGTGGGAGCTTGAGAGAAGGCCAGGCTGAGGCATATTATACTCAATGATTTCCCCTGCTGACATCCGCTGCGCGACCGCTCCGGTGAGACCGCGGCAGCCCCGCGTGGCTCCGCACCAGCCGCGTGTGCAGCCGCTGACAGCTCCGCCCGCGATGGAGCCCCCCTGGCATGTCATCCTGCTGGATGACGATTTCCACACTTTCGAATACGTGGTCGAAATGCTGCATGCCATCTTTGGTCATTCGAGAGATCTCGGCAAACGCATGGCTGATGAGGTGAACGACACGGGGCGCGTCATCGTGGCCACAGTTCACAAGGAGCTGGCGGAACTGCGGCAGCAGCAGATTGAGGAATTCGGGCCTGATCCGCACGAAGACACTCCCCAAGGACAAGTTTCCATGAAAGCTTTGATCGAATGCTCGGAGTAGCCGCAGGGCTCAGCTTTTTCCACGCGGCTCCGGAATGCCGCGCAGAATCAGGATGGAAAGGCACGACATCACCGCCGCAAGGCAGGCGACGAGGTAAAATGAACCACTGAGCGAGTATATCACTCCTCCCAGACTCGTCGCGATCATCAGCGACCACACATTGCAGAAGCCAAGAATGGCCTGCAATGTCGACCGGCGTTCCGGAGGGCAGAGCTCTGCAGTGAGAGTCAGATCGCCCACCCGGTCAAGGAACAGTCCGAAGCCGAGGATGAAGTAAGCAGCGGTGAAACCGCCAAAGGAATGCGTCAGGCTGGCCCAGATGCACATGATGATGCAGATCAGGCGGGAGAGAATCAGCAGCACCCTGCCACCTTTGTGATATCCCAGCCAGGCCGCAAGCAGGCTGCCAAGAATGGTGCCGATGTTCTGAAAGGTAACGAAACTGCCCTCATCCGCCTCCGGTCTGCCCGTGGTGTGCAGCGCATGCAGGGTGAGAAATGAAACCACCATCAAATAGCCCATGCCGGTGAAGCGCGCTGCGATCAGCTTGAGCAGCTGCGGATGTTTGCCCAGCAGGCGGGGCAGGCTGCGCAGATAGCTCCAGTAGCTGCCGGAGTGCGGATGAAAATGGCGTGTCGTCGGCAGTTCGCGCATGAACGACTGCGACAGCCAGGACAGAAACAAAAAGCCAAACGTGATCAGATGCAGCACCGCGTAGCCGCGCTGACCCGGAGAATGGGTGAGCACCTGATGGATCACCGCTCCAGCCACCATGCCAATGCACGCCTGCGTGATGTAGCGCGCGGCCCAGCCTGCGGCGCGGACACGCTCCGGCACCATGCGCGTGACCATTTCCATCCACGCCACCACACCCACGCCGCCTATGAGGCCGGAGACCACCGGCGTCAGCACCACCACCGGCAGCAGCCACGGACCGGCATCCTGCCAGAACCACAGCACCAGTCCCGTGATGAGGTAGGGCAGTCGTTGCAGCAGGCCAAAGCTCATCACCCACAGCTTGAATTTTGTGAGTCGTTCCACCAGCGGTGACACAAACAGTCCTGCCATCGCAAACGCCGCTGGCAGGATCGCCGGCATGATCGCGATGATCGCCGATCGTCCACCCAGCTGCTCCACCATTTTGGGCATCACGGTCTCCGGCTGGAGAAACGCCACTCCACCCATGTACAACCCGCCTTCCAGGCAGTGGCAGATGAAGTTCCGCCGCACGACCTGCGGGTGATGCTGTTGAGGTAAGACTGCGGTGTCGGGTGGCATCGCTTGGGAGAACGCATCGTGGCGTGGACTGGACCTAAAGGAAAGCGAATCGTCCGTTACCTTTTTGCGGTGCTTTTCCAGCCTGAAAAAAACAGTGAGCAGTCTTGCGCTGGGTTCGCTCTGCTGGTTCAATCTCTGCAGATTCAAAACCAACGCACACCATGACTCTCAATCCCAAACTCACCAAGCTGCTCAATGAGCAGATCAACAACGAAATGTCCTCCAGCTACGTCTATCTCGCCATGGCGGGGTGGTTTGAGCGGACTCCCTATGCTGGCTTTGCCCAGTGGATGTTTGCCCAGAGCCGCGAGGAGACCATGCATGCCCTGAAGTTCTATCAATACCTCGTGGATCGTGATGCCAAAGTGGAGTTGCAGCCCATCGAGAAGCCTAAGATGGACTATAAATCGGTGATGGACGCCTTTCAACACAGCCTGAAGCAGGAAGAAAAGGTCACCCAGCAGATCAATGACTTGTACGAGGTGGCTGAGCAGGTCAAAGACCACGCTTCGAAAAATCTCCTGCTCTGGTTCCTCAATGAGCAGATGGAGGAGGAGAAGACCGTGCGCGACATGCTCGACCGCCTCAAGCTTGCCGGCGATGATGCCGCCAGCCTCCTCGTTCTCGACCGCGAAGCGGGCAGCCGACGGACAGCAGGCGGTGGTTCCCGCCCCAGCATGGTTGGCGGTGGTGCTTAAAAGTACCGCCCTTTACGGCAGCAACTGCATATCCCACGGCCACAACGGTGTGTACATGGCGGATTCGACCCAGCCGCGCACGTGTTCGTCGCCGCTGGGGACTTCGACATAGCTCCAGGCTCCGCGTTTTTCGAGCAGACGCAACTGGCTGCCAGGTGGGAGCGCAATGACATTGCCTGAAGTGATTGTGGCGGAGGTGTAGGCGCTGACTTCGCGTGCAGTGACCACCATCACATCCTTCACGCGGTCCCCTGGCGCGGGACGGATGGTGGCGAAAGTGGCTGAAGGGATGAAAATCAGGATGCCGATGAGGCTGAAGATCAGCGCATAAGCGCCGCTGCCGCCTTTCTGTGAGGAGGCAAGAATCCAGCGCATGAGGGCCAGCAAAATGAGCCACACGCCTGCGGATGCGGCGATGACCCAGGTGTTTTTGTTCAGCAGCAGGCTCCACTCAGCCAGCGGAGAACCCTCACCGAAGCGGAAGAAGCGCAGCTTTTCATCAAGGTGCCTCAGGTTCTGCCGCACTTCGGGATTCAAGGGATCCAGCAGCTGCGCACGCTGGTACCACAGCGCCGCACGCCCCATGTCTTCCTGCCGGTAGCGGGCGTTGGCGATGAGGGTGAAGACCGCAGCGCTCAAGGCGGGGGGCTGCTGCTTGGTGAGTGATTCACCAAGGTACTGCGCTTGGGTGAACTTGCCTTTTTCCAGGGCCTCGCGTGCCTGTCGATATACTTCATCAGAGGAAGCATCAGCGGCCCCGGCATTAAGTGAGAGCGTGGCTAGCGCGGCGATGAGCAGGGCGGTGCGTTTCAGTAGAGGTGCCAGTGTGGACAGGATGCGGCTGCGTTCTCCCGCGCCAAGCGATTGTTCCGAGGTGGTGGCACCGGTGAAACTTTGGGTCTCATAGCGGCGGATGATCTGCCGCAATTCCTCGTCCTTCAGTTCACTCGGCTGGCTACGGTGAATGAAGTGGGCGGCGCGTTGCAGGAAATCACGGTCCGCGAGATTGCTTTCCTCCAGCCCGTGCCACATTTGCTGCAGTTCGCCCCGCAATCCGCTTGTCGTTTCAGCGCGATGCCGGCGAAACCACGTGAACAGTGTGACCAGAATCACAAGTGCCGCCGGAATTGACTGAATGGCCCAAAAGCGTGCGTTGGTGGTCAGGGGCGCGCTCACGGCGCTCGTGCTCAGCCACTGCGCTTTCGACGGAACGCTCATGAGGATGTCGCTGATCTGCGGCTTGGGCTGCTGCACAGCTGGCGGCTTGGGTGCCTCACCACTGCCGCTGCTTTCCACGCCCGCAGCAGCAGCCACCATGACACCAGGTTTGATGCGCAGCGCGATCGGCGGAGTGCGTGCGGCCACGTATTTCTTCTGCGTAGGACTGAAGTAGCTCAGCTCAAACGGTGGCAGTTCGGGATGCACTTTCTCCGGCACAAAGACCATCGAATAGCCAATGCGGCGCTGCATGGCGGGTGTGAGATTGGGGTCGATCGGGCCGTCCACATTGTAGCGCCGCGGGGGGTAGGCCTTCCAACCCTCAGGCGGCATAAGGCCCGGCGCGTTGAGCGCGTCGAAATTGCCCGAACCATCGATGGTGATGTCCACAGCCAGCGGATCACCCACACTGAGTTCGTTCGGTGTGGCCGTGGCGCTGATGCTGAAATCACCGACCGCTCCGCTGAAGTTTGCAGGTTTGCCCTCGGTCGGAAGCGGTAGAACCTTGATCTTCACCTCCTGGCTTTTGACCACCTGCTTGCGTGGCTCCGCACCACCCATGATCATGCCAAAAGGCAGGCCCCGGCTCATCTGCCTCTGGGTGGTTTCGTCAAACACCTCGTACAACAGTTCACAAGTGGCGGGGCCCACTTTGAGATCTCCAGCATGAAGTGCGGAAAGTGTGCTGCGGTAAGTAATGACCACGTAATCAATGTCGTTGATGCGCTGCGGATTTTGGTCGGCCTGCTGCGGAAAGCGGGCGATCGCAAAATCACTTTTGTTCACTTCGATCAGTCCGACCCGGCGCAGCATCACACTTCCGCGCGGCACAAACAGGCTGGCACTGATGGGAACCACCTCTCCCTGATAGACCTCGGTCTTGCCCACTTCGATCTGAAACAGCGGTATGGTGGCATCTTCGGCTGCAGTGGGAACGGCCGTTGGAGATTCACTGACGATGAGGCGAACCTCATTGGTTTTGAGAATCTCGCCATTCACAAGCACCTCCTGCGGTGGAATGACAAACTCGCCGGGTTCGTTGCTGGCGACACCCCAGACGAATTGCGAGGAGATGATTTGCTGCGCACCTTGGATGTCGATTTTCTGCCGGGTTGAGAGTGCAGTGGTCATGCCTACTTGCACCGGGAGTCGCAGTTCTGGCTCCTTTTGGATGACTCCGTTTTGTACGGTGATGACGTAATTGACCTCCTGCCCTGTGTGCGCATGGTCTGGCTGGAGATAAGCGCGCACCGTTGCTGCGGAGGCACTGGAAACAAGGAATGTTAGGAACACCAACGCCTGCAGCAAAATGGAATGTGGTATAAACTTCCAGGGACGAACTCCCGGAATACCGTCCATGACTGCGGACTGTGCCTGGATTGAGTGGGGATGGAGGCTTTGAATCATTCGAGCTTGGAAATTTCGTTCGTCATTGCCGAAGGCGGCGGCTTACCAGTCTTTTTTATTCGGCGGCGGGGTATGGTAGCGGTTGGTCAGCGGCGCAGTGATTTCATCCATATACTGGCGTATGATCCCTTCCGCTTCGCCGGGGGTGTAACCGGTGCGCGGGTTGCGTTGATCGGACAGACCCTCCTTGGCTGTTTTTTTCTTTTCGTCTCCGCCGGGCTTTTCGCCTTCTTTGCCCTTCTGTCCTTCTTTCTCAGCAGGGTCACTGCCTGCGGCTTGGAGCCGGCCTTCGGGTAATTCTTTGGCATCCTTGCCGCCGATGCCGTCATCAGCCTCCTTCTTTTCACCTTTTCCCTCTTTTGGTTCCTTGGGTTCACCCTCGCCGTTCGGGTCGCTGCCTTCTTTGCCAGCATCTCCCTCGTCTCCCTCTTCACCTTGCTGGCCTTGACCCTTGTCGCCTTTTTGCCCCTTCTTGCCTTTGTCGCCTTTTTTGCCCTGCTTTTCTTCCATCTGCTTCATCACCTGGCGCAGCTGCGCCAGCATTTTTTCGACGTGTTCACGGTTCGCGCGCAGTTCCTTGTTCTCAGGGTCGAGGTCCTGCGCCGCTTCCAGATGGCGCAGCGCGTCGCTCCAGCGTTGAAGCGTGATCTTCGGCTGCTGCTGCAGACCTCGCACGCCTTGATCATACAGTGTTTGGCCGAGACCACGGTGCGCGCGTGCTCGCAGGGACTTGTCCTGTGTGTGAAGCACTTCGCTGAAGTTCTTGACGCTGCCATCGTAGTTGGTGAGGTCATGCTCCGTGGTGGCCAGGCCATAGAGAAGTTCTTCCCGGGAATGCGCGTCGAAGTCCTCGCGTTCCAGCAGCGTTCCGTAAAGGTCACGTGCTTTTTTGAAGTCACCGGCCTTGAGCGCTTTGAGCGCATCATCCGGTGTGGGCCCGCTCGTTGCAAAAAGAGCGGCCAGCATCCCCCCTGCTCCAGCGGCCTGGGCAGAAGGCGCAGGCGTAAAGGCGGCAACAGCCAGTGCCAGCACGACCGGGCGTGCGGCAGGGCGGGGAAGGGCACTGATGATCCAGGCAAGCATGAGCAGGAATATACCCAGACTCAGCGGCCAGGCAAAGCGCTCAATCGGCCTCGAAGTCTGCCGGTTGGCGGACTCCTGCTCCGTCAGACGGTCGAGCACGGGCTGAATGGACTGTCGGCTGAGCGGCCTGGTATCAAGTTTGAGGAATCGTCCGCCGGTGGCGGTCGCCAGCTGTTGCAGCACACCGCTTTGCAGTTGTGACCGCACCACATTGCCGGCCTCGTCTCGGATGTAATCACCTTCCACCTCAGGGTTGGGAATAAGCGTGCCTGTATCGGTGCCTACACCTACGGTGACGACAACGATTCCCGCAGCGGTGAGCCGCTGAATGTAGGGAACGAGGTTCGCGTCCGCATCGCCGCCGTCACTGAAAATGACCAGCGCGTAATTGCTCTTGGGCAGGCCTTTGATGGCACGCAGCGTCACCTCCAGCAGGTCAGCCAGATTGCTCCCACCCCACTCGATGATCGTGTGGTCGAAGGCCAGCAACGACTCAATGATGGCGTCATGGTCGGTCGTGAGCGGCGCCTGCAGGTAGGCGCGGCCGGCAAAGGCCAGCAGGCCCACTCGCTCTCCACTGAGCTCCATCACAAGGTCATGCGCTGCCAGTCGTGCCCGCGTGAGGCGGTCCGGGGGCACGTCGCGCGCGAGCATGGATCGCGAGGTGTCGATGGCGATGAAAATGTTGCGTCCCTTGTCGGGAATCTCGAGCTTTTCTTCCCCCCAGCGCGGTTGGGCCACGGCGACGACGAGACAGGCCATGGCCATGATGTGCAAACCATACACGAACCATGAACGCCACAGCGAGCGGCCCATGACGAGCGTCGGGCGCAGACGCACCGCAGTGAAAAGGCGTTCTGCCTTGGAGGCATGCCCATCCACCAGTACTTTCATCCCCACCAGCGCGGGGATGATCAGCAGGAACCAGAGCAGGTGTTGGTGGGCAAAGCTCATGACAATCAGGTGGCGACCGGCTCTGGGGCCGAGTGCAGAACGGTCAAAGACAGCAGCAGCGCGAGAAACAACGCGATGGCGGAAACGGCAAGAGGCCAGGGAAACAGCTCTTCAGTTTCGATGATTTTGTGATGCTCGATCTTGGTTTTTTCGAGCTTGTCGATGGTGCCAAAGACATCGCTGAGCGAACTGAGATTCTGAGCCATGTAGAACTGGCCGTTGCCGATGGCGGCAACTTCCTTGAGCGTGCCTTCATCAAAAAGCTGCTGCCCCACCGGCGTGAACGTGCCGCGTCTGGGATCGGGGATGCTGTGAATGCCCGGCGTGCCGATGGCGATGGTGTAGATCTTGATGCCGAGCGTGGCCGCCAGTTTCGCTGCATCCTGCGGGCTGAGGCGCCCTGAATTGTTCGCGCCATCCGTCAGCAGCACGATGACTTTGCTCGGCGATTTTTCACGGCGCATGCGGTTGGCGGCTGACGCGATGCCGGACCCGATAGCGGTGCCGTCACCCACACGCTGGGTCTGCACGCGGTCGAGATTGTTGATCAGCCAGTCGCGGTCAAGCGTAAGCGGGCAAGGCAGGTAGGTTTCCCCGGCAAAGGCCACGATGCCAATTTTGTCACTGCGGCGGCCTTTGATGAAGTCTGACATCACGCGCTTGGCCGCCGTAAGGCGGTTCACGGGCTGCCCCCCGATGTAGAAGTCTTCGATCAGCATCGACAACGAGACGTCCACCGTCAGCATGATCGCGATGCCATCGGCTTTTTCCTCTTCGTAAGACAAAATTTTCTGTGGCCGCGACAGCGCCACGATGCCGAAGATCAGGCTGGTTAAAATCAGTCCAAAGACGAAGCCGCCAAGGCTGCTGCGCGCCGGCCTGCCGAGTTCACCCAGCAGGGAGGCGGTGGGAAATTTGATGGCAGCGCGTTTGCCGCGTGCACCACGCAGCATCGCCAGCAGTGGCACCAGGGGCAGCAGCAGCAGCCACAGTGGGTGGAAAATTTGAACTGCAGGAAAGCCCGGAATGATCATGGTTTCTCCTCCTGCATGCGCGCGAGCGCTTGATCGATGAGCATGGTCGATTCCTCTTCCGTACGTGGAGCGGGCATGAACGAGATCTCGTCACACAAATGAGCCACGGGCTCAAACCGTTCGCGCCACATTCCCTGGGATCGCGGCACCGGCATGCCGGGCTGCCGGTCTGTTTTGCCGTCAAACAGTTCGCGTGTTGTCCGGGCTGGCGCTGGCACGGAATAGCGTTCCTGCAGGTAGCGCCGCAGGATCTGCGAGATCCGGTGGCTCATGTCCTGCGGCGGGATGGATTGAATGCGTGCGCGCAGTTCATTCAACGCGCGTAAGGCTGAGCTCCATGGCTGCCGCAGAGGCGCTGTTGGCGTCTCTTTCGGTCGCACAAGCAGCCAGACGATCAGCGCGATCAAAAGACAAAGCAGCAGCAATGTCGCCCATGGAATCCACCAGGGCGGCGGCAGTTGCACACTGTCGGGCATTGGCAGTTCAGGATGCGGCAGCGGGCTCGGGCCCTGAAACTGCGCCAATAGGATATGCAGAAAGTACAGCGCGGGCTTCATCCACGTTTCCTCCTTTTGCGCGAACGGAAATAGGCTTTCAAGGCAGGCGCGTAGTCCTCGTCAGTGCGCACTGTGATGCGCTCGACTCCGCAGCGCCGCAGCAGGTGCACCAGCGCGTTCTGCCGTTCCTCCAGACGTTGTTCATACTGCTCGCGCACAGCCGGATGAGAAGTGTTGACGAGAAATTGCTCCCCGGTCTCCGGGTCTTCGAGACAGACGCGGCCTGCGTCTGGCAGCGTGATTTCACGCGGGTCCAGAATCTGCGCCGCCACCACGTCGTGTTTGGCAGCCACAGCCCGCAGGCTTTTTTCCCAAGCATGATCAGGTGTGATAAAGTCGGAAACTAGTATGACCAGCGCCCGATGGGCGATGCGTTCGAGCGCAAGATCAAGCGCGGGCTTGATGTCCGTACCGTGCCTCTTGGGGTCAATGTTTAAAATGTCACGCAGAATGCGCAGCGCATGGGGCGCCCCTTTGCGCGCAGGCAGGTAGTGCTCGATGCCGTCGGAAAAGAGCGTGAGCCCCACCTTGTCCTGGTTTTGAACGGCGCTGAAGGCGAACACCGCCGCAATCTCCGCCGCACGTTCGCGTTTCGAATCCTCCTGACTGCCGTAGTCACCCGAGCCGCTGACATCGACGCAGATCATCACCGTCAGTTCACGTTCCTCGACATACTTGCGCACAAACGGATCGTTCATGCGCGCAGTCACATTCCAGTCAATGAAGCGCACATCGTCACCCGGCTGGTACTCCCGGAAATCATCAAACTCGATTCCTTGGCCCTTGAAGCGGGAGTGGTACTGGCCGCCCAGCATCTCCTTCACCATGCCGCGCGTGAGCAACTCGATGCGCCGCACGCGCTTGAGGATGCGCGTGAGTCTGGCGTCGTTGTCGTTCTCCACAGTTTCCCCGTTCACGGTATGGGCAGTGTTAAGGAACAGGCAGCTTGTCGAGGAGTGTCTTCACCACATCATCCGTGGTCACTCCCTCCGCCTCGGCTTCATAAGAAAGCAGAATACGGTGGCGCAGGATGTCCGGGGCGAGGTCTTTAATATCCTGCGGAATGACGTAATTGCGGCCATTCAGGAAGGCCAGCGCCTTGGCGGCCAGCGCCAGATTGATCGTGCCGCGCGGTGAGGCACCGCAGCGGATGAGCAGCTTCAAATGCGGGGCCAGCGCCTCAGGATGACGAGTGGCATGGATCAGGGCGACGATGTAATCGCGGATCTTTTCATCCATGAACAAATCGTTCACCACCACGCGGCTGGCGCTGATGGCCGTCACGTCCGTGACCTGGTTCACATCGAGTTTCGGCGCCGAAGTAGCCATCGCATCCAGCACCATGCGCTCCTCGACGGGTGTCGGGTAAGTGACGCGGACTTTGAGCAGGAATCGGTCAAGCTGGGCTTCTGGCAGGGTGTATGTACCCTCTTGGTCGATCGGGTTCTGCGTGGCCAGCACCATGAAGGGGTCGGGCAGCTTGTGCGTGTTTTCGCCGATGGTGACCTGCCGTTCCTGCATGGCTTCGAGCAAGGCGCTCTGAACCTTGGCCGGTGCGCGGTTGATTTCATCTGCCAGCACCAGATTGGCAAAAATCGGTCCCAAACGCGGTGTGAACGTGCCGTCTTTTGGATGGTACACCATGGTCCCGATGACATCCGCAGGCAGCAGGTCGGGCGTGAACTGAATCCGCTGGAACTTGGCTTTCAACGTTCCCGACAGCGTGCGCACGGCCAGTGTCTTGGCGATCCCCGGCACACCTTCCAGCAGCACGTGCCCGTTGGTCAGCAGGGCCACCAGCAGGCGGTCCACCAAGGCAGTCTGCCCGATCAGCACGCGGGCGATTTCGGTTCGGAGCGGAGCCACCCAGAGGGAGGCTTTGGCGATGGCTTCCTGATCAGGAACAGCAGGGGGGGCGACGGAGGCGGGCATGTGTTTGTACGGTACTGGTCAACGGGGGCGTTCCCCACGTCAACTCTCAAGGATCAATGTATTAACGCCCCATGGGCCGGTTTATGTTGCTGGAATTGTAAGACGTTTGGGCTTTCTTGCCCTCGATGACCCTCCAAGACCTCCGTGAACAAGTCTGTGAAGCCAACCGTGCCCTCGAACCCAGCGGCCTCGTACGCCTCACCTGGGGCAACGTGAGCGGCATCGACCGTGCCTCCGGTCTCTGGGCCATCAAACCCAGCGGCGTGGACTATTTGGAGCTCAAGCCCGCCGACATCGTCGTCCTCGACCTGGATGGCCGGGTGGTGGAGGGCAGCCTCCGGCCCTCCTCAGACACAAAAACGCATCTCATTCTCTACCGTGAATTTCCCGAGATCGGCGGCATCACGCACACTCACAGCCTGCATGCCACCATGTTTGCGCAGGCGGGTCGAGAGATCCCCTGCTTCGGCACCACGCACGCGGACCACTTTCACGGCACCGTTCCTCTGGTTCGTGCGCTCACACCCGCTGAAGTGACTCAGGACTATGAACATTTCACCGGGGTCGCCATTGTCGAGCGCCTGCGCGAGTTGCAACTCAGCCCGCTCGAAATGCCTGCTGTCCTGCAGATCCATCACGCGCCATTCACTTTCGGCAAGAACGCCATGGATTCGCTCAAGAACAGCATCGCCCTCGAAATGTGTGCTCACATGGCCCTCGGCTCTTCCACCCTGAATCCTGCCTTGGGCCCCATTCCCGGGCATATCTTGGAAAAGCATCATTTGCGCAAGCATGGACCGGGCGCGTATTACGGACAAAAATAACCCAAACTCCTCATCCGATGAAAACCTGCAAACCACTCTCCCCCTTATGTTTTCACCGACTTCTGCTGCTGCCAGGGCTGCTGGCCGTTCTCCTCCAGACTGGATGTTCCAGCGAAAGAAGGGACCGCCTCTGGCAGACGCTCGATCCGGCCGGTTACAAGCATGCTCACAGTGAAAGCTTCAACGGTGCCAGGGCTGTGCGCGCTCCTGAACCCAGCAGATCCTCGGAGTCCGGTGATATTCCGTTGGAACTCAATTGATAAAAACGAGATTAGGAAAGTCTGAGACGCTAAGCGGTTCGGTCGTATTAAATAAAGCTTGGCTTAGTTGGGGGGCTTTGACGGTGACCCTTATGTTTACGGGTGATCACCCCCGTTCTGCCAAACTCGCCTCATTCGACGCCCTCACCTGACAAGGTGATTGGGTCAGTGCGTTTTGGCTCTGGGGCATTGAAAATCAGTACCTTTGCCATTGCTTGGCTTTTGGTGGTTGTCACGGGGAGCTTGCTGATGGCGCAGTATTCCCAAACCGTCGGAGCCATCGGCACCCCGCCAGTCCAATGGCCGGAAACCAGCCGGGCACATCGTCATCCAAGTCAGTCCCAGTTGGTGATGTTTCTACACCCACGCTGCCCTTGCTCCCGTGCGACCCTCGGAGAGCTGGAACAACTCGTGGCACACTGTCAGGGAAAGTTCAGTGCTCAGGTATGGTTCATCCAGCCGGAGGGCATGGATGACGGATGGGTGAAAACAGACCTGTGGCATGCTGCGGCTTCCATTCCCGGAGTGCAGGTCAATGTCGATCATGCAGGCGAAGAAGCCCGCCTTTTTCAGGCGGTCACCTCGGGCCAGACACTGCTCTATGATTCAGAGGGCGGGCTGGTTTTCCAAGGCGGCATCACCCTTGCCCGCGGCCATGCCGGAGACAATCCCGGGCGAGATGCCATCGAGAGTTTGTTGAAGCAAAAAATCCCCCTTGCCACCAGCCCCCCTGTTTTCGGCTGCGCTCTCGGATGGGTAAACAACCAAAAGGAATGCACCGCATGTCAGCCGTAGCCGCGAACACCCTGCCACAAGGCCTCCCCTTGAATCAAGCAACCGCATTGCTGCGTGTCTCATCCAGTGGACTGCGTCAGCAAACCAGCCCCTTGGTTGATGAAACGGCGGCCACCCAATTGGCAAAGCCAGACTCAGCACTGCAACAACGTGCGGCAGAGTTGTTTAGCGCCGCAGAGAATGACTTGCACCGGCACACCGATCAGCTGTTTGCCCGGCTGATGATCGTCCAATGGCTGGCCGGAATTGCAGCCGCCTTGTGGATTTCCCCCCTCACCTGGATTGGGGATTCCAGCCAGGTCCACATCCATGTCTGGGCGGCTATTCTGCTCGGCGGAGCGATAAGCGGTTTTCCGGCATGGCTGGCCTGGCAGTATCCAGGCCAGACCGTGACACGCCATGTCATTGCCGTCGCCCAAGTGCTGACTTCGGCGCTGCTGATTCACCTCACTGGAGGTCGCATCGAAACGCACTTTCACATTTTCGGCTCCCTGGCGTTTCTCGCCTTTTACCGTGACTGGCGTGTGCTCGCGACGGCCACCATCGTGGTGGCGGCTGATCATTTGCTCCGCGATTTGTACTGGCCTCAGTCCGTGTTCGGTGTGCTGACCGCCAGTTCATGGCGCTGGGTCGAGCATGCAGGATGGGTGCTGTTTGAAGACGCCATTCTGTTTGTCGCCATCCGCAGGATGCTCCAGGAAATGTCCGAGATTGCTCTGCGTCGTGCCACGCTCGAAGGCAGCAACGAGGAAATCGAACGTCAGGTGGTGGAGCGCACGACGGAATTGAGCAGGACGCAGGCCGAACTGCTCGAAACCTCACGTCTCGCTGGCATGGCTGAGGTCGCCACCAGCGTGCTGCACAACGTGGGCAACGTCCTCAACAGCGTCGGTGTCTCGGCTGAGCTTGCGACCAGCAAGGTCCGCGAATTCAGGACCGGAAGTCTGAAAAATGTGGCCGAGCTCTTGCAGCAGAACTCGGCAGACCTGCCCGCCTTCCTCACCACGGACCCGCGCGGGAAAATGCTGCCGGACTACCTGCTCAAGCTGGCGGTGCACCTGGCAGAGCCTCAGCAGGCCATTCTGCAGGAAATGGAAATGCTGAAAAAGAACATCGATCACATCAAGGAGATCGTGGCGATGCAGCAGCGATACGCACGTGGCACCGGTGTCGTCGAGGTGCTTTCCGTGGCGGACTTGGTCGATGACAGCCTCCGCATCAACGCCGCCAGCTTCACTCGTCACGAAGTCAATGTGGCGTGTGAAATCGCCCAGGTGCCGCCATTGAAAACTGATCGGCATAAAGTGATGCAGATTCTGGTGAACCTGCTGAGCAATGCTAAGCACGCACTGGATCAAAGTGAGGGCGACCGGCGCATGATGGTGCGCGTGACCCAAAACCAGGATGGGATGCTGGAAATTGCCGTCATCGACAACGGCACCGGCATCGCTCCAGAAAACCTCAGTCGCATTTTCTCCCACGGCTTCACCACCAAAAAAATGGGTCACGGTTTTGGTCTGCACAGCGGCGCGCTGGCAGCCAAGGAGTTGGGCGGAACTTTAAAGGCTCACAGTGATGGTCCGGGGCAGGGCGCCACCTTCACATTGACACTGCCATTGGAGAATTAATCCAACCATGACACACACAACCACGACAGCAGCGCATCGGCGCATTTTAGTCATTGATGACAACCGGTCCATTCATGATGATTTTCGCAAAATCCTGGCCCCGGTTAATGCTGCAGATGACGCGCTTGAGGCCGCTGAAGCCGCATTGTTTGGCTCCCCGCAGCAGTCGCAGTCCGCCAAACAGACTTTCACCATCGACACCGCATCTCAGGGAGAAGAAGGACTCCAGATGGTCAAAAATGCGCAGGCTGAGGGGCTGCCCTATGCCATGGCATTTGTCGATGTCCGCATGCCCCCGGGCTGGGACGGAATCGAGACGACACGTCAGATCTGGCAGGTCTGCCCTGACATGCAGATCGTGATCTGCACCGCCTATGCGGACTGCTGCTGGAGCGACGTGCAGGAGCAGATCAAGCCACGTGATCGCATGCTCATTTTGAAAAAGCCCTTCGACATCATCGAAGTGCTTCAGCTGGCCATTTCACTCACCGAAAAATCGAGGTTGCTGCTGGAGTCAAAATCTCATCTGCAGGACCTCGAACAGCGTGTGAAACTGCGCACGCAGGAGCTGGAGGCATCCAAGCTGGCAGCCCACGAAAAAGCATCCCTGCTCGAACTCTCCAGAGATGCCATCTTGGTGTGTGGTCTCGATCACCGGGTCACCTATTGGAACAAGAGCGCTGAACGACTCTACGGCTGGACTGCGGCGGAGGCGATCGGACGCTTGGTGACCGAGATCAAAGACCAAAGCTCTGAAGTTTTTCAGCAGGCGTTTGAAAAAGTCATGCAGGCCGGGGAATGGGACGGTGAGCTAAACCAGGTCGGCAAAGATGGCCGCAAGCTGATCGTTGAGGGCCGGTGGACCCTGCTGCGTGATGCCGCAGGGCAGCCACGCAGCATTCTGGTGATCAACACCGACATCACCGAGCGCAAAAAAGTCGAAGAACAACTTCTGCGCGCCCAGCGCATGGAGAGCCTCGGCACATTGGCCGGAGGCATCGCTCATGACCTCAACAACGCCCTGACTCCGATCATGATGTCCATCGAACTGCTCAAACTGCATGAGCAGGATGCGCTGCGGTTGGGCGTGCTGGCAACCATTGAAAACAGTGCCAGGCGCGGTGCGGACATGGTGCGCCAGGTGCTCTCATTTTCGCGGGGGGTTGAAGGGCAGCGCGTGGAGGTGCAGGCCGGGCATCTTCTCAAAGGCATTGAAAAAATCGCCAATGAAACCTTCCTCAAGAACATCCGGGTCAGCAGTGAGATTCCTGCAAATCTGTGGATCGTTCAGGGGGATCCCACACAGATTCATCAGATGCTGCTTAATTTGTGCGTCAACGCGCGCGATGCCATGCCCAACGGCGGCACTTTAAAGCTCAGCGCAGGCAATCACCTGTTGGATGAGCAATGTGCGGCGATGATTGCCGGGGCAAAGCCCGGGCCTTATCTCCTCATTGAGCTGGAAGACTCCGGTACAGGCATGCCATCAAATGTGATCGACCGCATTTTTGAACCGTTTTTCACCACCAAAGAGCTCGGCAAAGGAACTGGGCTGGGGTTGTCTTCCGCACTTGCCATCATCAAAAGCCATCAAGGTTTCATCCGTGTTTCCAGTGAATTGGACAAGGGTTCCAAGTTCCAGGTGTATCTGCCGGCGCAGATGGTGGAAGGCGTGAGCATGCCGCCTCCACTGCTCAATGATATGCCGCATGGCAATGGCGAACTCGTGCTCCTGATTGATGACGAAGAGCCCGTGCGGCACATCACCGGGCAGACGCTGGAGTCCTTCGGCTATCGCGTGCTGCCGGCCGCTGACGGTGTCGAGGCATCCACCTTGTATGCCACTCACAAAGAGCATATCTCAGTGGTGCTGACGGACATGATGATGCCGGTCATGGACGGGCCTGCAACGATTCAGGTCCTCATGCGCATGAATCCCAAGGTCCGCATCATCGCCGCAAGCGGCCTGAGTGTGAAGGACATGGTTACCAGGGCAGCAAACGCTGGCGTCACACATTTCATCCCCAAGCCGTACACGGCGGAAACATTGCTGAAAATGCTTCACACAGTGCTGAACACACAGCGCACCACCTCCCTTTAAGCGGATGAAACGAAATTCATTCCCTTGCCATGGCTGGCGGTGCCTCCATGTTCGAACCCGTCATGACGCATGACTGAATATCCTGGCATCATTCCCGGTTCGTTTCTCTCTTGCACCATGGCACAGGGGGCCGGTCAGACCTCACTGCTGCGACGATTTATTTCCTCCGGTGCTTCAGGTGCGGCTAAAGCTGGAGGCCGCCCCTGGACCAGGTGTTTCATCTTCATGATTCTGTCGTTCCTTCTTGTCTCCTTGGACCTTTCGGGTCAGGAGTCTGCGATCCCTCACACCATCAGTGTGGTGACGGATGACAATTTTCCACCCTATGTTTTCAGAGACAATGAGGGCAGGCTGCAGGGGATCATCATCGATCAATGGCGCGTTTGGGAAAAGCGCACCGGAGTCACCGCTGAAATCCATGGCATGGACTTGAACGATGCAGTCCGCAGGATGAAGGAAGGTGAGTTTGATGTCATCGACGCGATGTTTAAGACGCCGGAGCGCACGGCTTACCTGGATTTCGGCAAGCAGTACACCACCATCGAAGTCTCCATCTTTTTCCGTTCCTCGATCGCTGGCATCAACAACCTTTCTTCCCTGCGGGGGTTTCCAGTCGCGGCCAAGCTGGGAGATACTGTCGTCAAGCTGCTGCAGGAAAATGACATCACCCCCATGTTGTTGTACAACAATTACGAGGCCATCATCACGGCGGCCAACGAGCGCAAAGTGAACGTCTTCGTCATGGACAAGCCGCCGGCCCAATACTTTCTCCAGAAGCTTGGCCTGGGGTCTGAGTTCAGGATGTCCGATCCAGTCAGCATCGGGGAGTTCCACCGTGCGGTGCGCAAAGGCAGCACCAGGCTGCTCCAGTTGGTTGAAAAAGGGTTCGAAGACGTGGGGCCGAAGGAACTCGCATGGATTGAAAAAAAATGGTTCGGGCAGACTCTGGACGGGCATCCCTATTTGCGCAGCCTGGGTTACGCTGCATTGGCCGCCGTCTCATTGGTCACGCTGCTGCTTGGTTTGAACTGGATGCTGGCAGGCCAGGTTAGGATACGCACGCGCGCATTGCAGGAGAAGGAGGAGCAGCTTCGCCTCTGCGTTAAACACAGTCCCGCGGCCATTGCCATGCTGGATCGTGACATGAAGTATCTCGTCGTCAGTCTGAGCTGGATGAATGACTACCGTCTGGGCGAACAGTCCATCACTGGACGCAGCCACTATGACGTCTTTCCCGAAGTGCCGGCCCACTGGCTTGAGATCCACCGTCGTTGCATGGCAGGTGCTGTCGAAAAAAGCGATGATGAAAAGTTCGTTCGTGCGGATGGTTCCATTGACTGGATCCGCTGGGAAATCCGGCCCTGGCATCAGGCTGATGGCGCTATCGGTGGCATCATTATTTTTTCTGAAAACATCACGACGCGCAAGCAGGCCGAGCTGGCCTTGCTGGCGAGTGAGGCCGAGTTCCGCACGCTCATTGAATCAGCCTCTGATGGCATCCTTGTTTCAAACATAGCTGGGCGTCTGCTTGAAGCCAACGTCGCAGTCTGCCAGATGCTTGGCTACACTCGTGAAGAACTGAGACGGATGGGTTTTGTCAATATCGTTGCCTCCGGTGAGATGGTGCGGATTCTGCCCGAAGTGGCGCAGTTGAGTGAAGGTGAAGTGGTGCGCAGTGAATGGTTGTGCCGCCGTAAAGACGGATCCCAGTTCCCCGCTGAAGTCGGCTCAACGATTCTCCCCGATGGTCGCCTGCAATGCATCATGCGCGACATCACCCAGCGCAAAGTGGCCGAGGACAAAATTCGCGAGCAGGCCTCCCTCCTGGACAAGGCGCGTGACGCCATCATCGTCTGCAGCCCGGAAGAGCATCGCATCCTGTACTGGAACCTCAGTGCGGAGCGGCTTTATGGCTGGAAGGCCGGTGAGGTGATGGATCATTCGCAAGTGGAACTGCTCAATCGTGATCCGGTGCAGTTTCTTGCCGTCATGAAGGCCGTCTTGGCACAGGGCGAGTGGGCCGGTGAAATGCAGCAGTATGACAAAGAAGGTCGGCTGGTGATAGTGGAGTCGCGCTGGACCCTGATCAAGGATGCTCAGGGCCGCCCCAAGTCCATCCTCTCCATCAACACCGACATTACCGAACGCAAAAAGCTCGAACAGCAGTTTTTACGTTCCCAGCGCATGGAGAGCATCGGCACTCTCGCGGGTGGCATCGCTCACGATCTTAACAACGTACTGGCCCCCATCATGATGTCCATCGAGCTCCTGAAACTCCAGGAGCGGAGTGCGCAAAAACATGAAATTCTTGCCACCATCGAATGCAGCGCCAAGCGCGGCGCAGATTTGGTGAAGCAAGTCCTCTCCTTTGCCAGAGGCGTCGAAGGGAAGCTGCTGGCGGTGCAGGTCGGGCATCTTCTCAAGGAGGTCGAAAAGATCACCAACGAGACCTTTTTGAAAAGCATCCAGGTTCGCTGCAAAATTCCCGCGCCTTTGTGGGTCGTGCAGGGGGATCCCACTCAGATTCACCAGGTGCTGCTCAATCTCTGCGTGAACGCACGTGATGCCATGCCCAACGGCGGTCAGCTAAAACTGTCTGCCATGAACGTGGTGCTGGATCGGCAATGCGCTTCAATGATAGCCGGCGCAAAACCCGGGCAGTACCTCCATATTCTGGTGGAAGACAATGGCACCGGCATGCCGCCTGAGGTGATCGACCGCATATTCGAACCGTTTTTCACCACGAAAGAACTGGGGAAGGGCACCGGCCTTGGACTCTCATCGGTCATGGCCATCGTTAAAAGTCATCATGGCTTCCTGCGGGTGGAAAGTGAACTGGGAAAAGGCACCACTTTTCATGTCTATCTGCCCGCGCACATGTCCGAATATGCAGAATTCGAAGTGGCCGTGCCGGGAGAACTGCCACGTGGCAACCGTGAACTGATCCTAGTCGTCGATGATGAGGCGGCCGTGCAGCAGATCACCAAGCAGACCTTGGAAACCTTTGGATACTGTGTTTTGCTGGCCGACGATGGTGCCGAAGCCGTCTCCCTCTACTCCAAGCATCGCTCTGAAGTCGCTTTAGTGCTTACAGACATGATGATGCCAGTGATGGACGGGCCGGCGACGATTCAGGTGCTGATGCGGATGAATCCGGAAATCTGCATCGTCGTAGCCAGTGGAATGAATGCAGCCGGCATGGAAGAAAAAGCCGCCACTGCGGGTGTAAAAAATTTCATCCCCAAGCCCTACACTGCGGAAACCTTGCTCAAGACGCTGGATGCTGTGCTCCATGCTCAGTTCCCCGCATGATGGAGTCCGCGTTTAAATCATTAAAAGAATGCCTGAAACCTCCATCGCTTTGATGCTCAAAGCGGTAGACTCTACGGTTCGATAGGGTAATTTAAACATCATGAATTTTCACACGCTCTGACATAGTTCATCATGTTGGAAACGTCCTTCATTGTTCTCAATTCGGATGAGGCTTGTGCAACGAAACAAGCCAGGTGTCCGTCCTCTGGACGCAAACTCTTAAAGACATGGAGTGGGTGGCCAATGCGCTGTCTTGGCATCAAGAAAAACACCCCGGCCAAATGCGGTTTGCACTTTGTTCACGGACTCATTGTCGTATTTTTGCTCGCCTGTGTCGGTGCGTCCGCCTCTGGTCAGCAGCCCGCTCCTCAGAAAAAAATCAGCGTGGTGATGGATGACAATTATCCACCCTATGTTTTCAGAGACAGCGCCGGGACATTGCAGGGCATCATCATCGATCAGTGGCAGGCCTGGGAAAAAAAGACGGGGATCACCGCCGAGGTCCACGGCATGGATTGGGCCGTTGCCATTGAGCGGATGAAAGCAGGTGAGTTTGATGTCATTGACACCGTCTTCGTGACTGCCGAGCGCGCCACATATCTGGATTTTTCGCGACCTTACGCCACTCTCCAAGTCCCCATCTTTTTTCGCACGACGATGTCAGGCATCACCGACATGACCTCGCTGAAGGGGTTTCCTGTGGCGGCCAAAGCGGGCGATGCGATTGTGCAGCTCCTTCAGGTCAATGGCGTTGGCCCGCTGCTGCTCTACAAAAACTATGAGGCCATCATTGCTGCTGCCAATGAGCGCAAAGTGAATGTCTTCGTTGCGGACAAACCACCGGCTCTTTACTTCCTCCACAAGCAGGGATTGGAGGCGGAGTTCAGGATGACGGAGCCGGTCAGCATCGGAGAGTTCCATCGTGCCGTTCGCAAAGGGAATGCCAGTCTGCTGAAGTTGATTGAGAAAGGGTTTGCTGATGTGGGGCAGGTGGAGTTTTCCCGGATCGAAAAGAAATGGTTTGGGCAGAAATTGGGCAGCACCAGGTATCTGCGCTATCTCGGCTACGGTGCCCTTGGGGGGGCGGTTCTGCTGGCGCTGCTCGTCGGCTGGAATTGGTTTCTGACCGGTCAGGTGAGAAAGCGCACACGGACTTTGCGGGAGCGTGAAGAACAGCTGCGGCTTTACACAGAGCACAGTCCGGCGGCTATCGCCATGCTGGATCGTGACATGAAATATCTCGTCGTCAGTCAGCGCTGGATGAAGGATTACCGCCTCGGATCTCAGTCTATTGTGGGGCGTAGCCACTACGAGGTCTTTCCCGAATCGCCGCCACACTGGCTTGCCATTCATCAACGCTGTCTGACTGGCCAGGTGGAAAAATGCGATGAAGAAGCCTTTTTGCGTTCGGACGGCCGGACAGACTGGATTCGCTGGGAGATCCAGCCATGGCGTCAGGCGGACGGCTCGATTGGTGGCATCATCATGTTCACTGAAGACATCACGGCACGCAAGCAGGCCACGGAGATGCTTCGTGAAGGCGAAACGCGGCTGATCAAGGCGTTTCGTAGCAGTCCGGTTGCTTTGACCATTAGCCGCAGGCGCGATCAACGAATCGTGGAGGTCAATGACGCATTCTCCAGCCTCGTTGGATGGACGCGTGAAGAGGCGGTCGAGCGTTCCATGATTGAGCTGGCCGTGCTTGAGGAACCTGTGGCGGCCTTGATTCGCACGACTCTCGATGAACATCGCTCGGTTCGCGACATGGAACTCGCTCTGCGCGCGCGCAACGGCGGTGTTCTTCATGCCATCGCCAGCATGGAAACCATCGAGTTCCAGGGGGAGCCCCATGTGGTCGCCACTTTCGTGGACATCAGTGATCGCAAACGCACCGAGGCCGCCCTGACCCAAGTGAGCGCAGATCTTGGCCGAGCCCAATCCATCAGCCACATTGGCAGCTGGGAATACACCGTGGCGGACGGCGGCATCAAATGGTCGGACGAACTCTACCGGATTTTCGGGCTGCAGCCACAGTCAGTCGTACTCTCTTATGAGAGGGTGCAGGAGATGGTGCACCCGGATGACCGTGGGCGCCACGACGCCTATCTTGTACAGCTTATAGATGCGCGGCCTGGCGCTGTCATTGAGCCGTTTGAATACCGCGTGCTACGTGCGGACGGACTGGAGGCTCAGGCGCTCGTGAAAGTGGAGTTGCTCTTTGATCATCAGGGCAGGGCCTCGCGTTGTTTTGGCACGGTGCAAGACATCACCGAACGCAAACGGGCGGAGGAGGCGTTGCGTGAAAGCGAGGCCACTTTCGCCACAGCCTTTGAGAATGCTCCCATCGGCAAGGCGCTCGTCGCTCCAGATGGGCGCTTTTTACGCGTCAATCGGGCACTGTGTGAAATTGTCGGCTACACCGAATCCGAAATGCTTGCTGTCAACTTCCAGGAGATCACCCACAAGGACGATCTCGCGAGTGATGTTGCCAATGTGCAGAAAATGCTCCGTCACGAGATCAAGACTTTTGAGATGGAGAAACGGTATCTCCATAAGCGCGGCGGTGTGGTGTGGGTGCTGCTCACCGTTTCGATGGTGGACGACGAACAGGGCAATCCCGCGTTTTTTGTTTCCCAGATGCAGGACATTACCGACCGTCGAAAGGCGGAGCAGCGCATCCAGCAGCTCAACCGTCTCTATGCCATGTTGAGCGGCATCAATGAGACCATTGTTCGTGAAAAGAATCAGGAGGCGATGCTGTTGACGGCCTGCCGGATCGCGGTTGAAAAAGGTCTGTTTGGCCTGGCGTGGATCGGTCTTCTGGATGACGACACGGGACGCTTGCAAATCGCGGCACACCTTGGGGCCACTCAGGAAACCTTGGGAATACTCGAGGCCATCATCAGCGGTACGCAGTCCGGCTCTGGCTGTGTCATGACTGCGCGTGCATTGCTGTCCGGCGAGCACTCGGTTTGCAACGACATTGAGCATGATCCTGACGCCGTCTGCTGGCGTGCCGATGCCCTGTGCCGGAGTTATCTCTCCATGGCTTCGCTGCCGTTGAAATCAGGGGACAAAACCATCGGTGTGTTCAATTTGTATGCCGATACGACGGAGTTCTTCGACGCTGATGAGATGGCCTTGCTGGATGAACTGGCGGCGGACATCGGCTTTGCTCTCGACATCAGCCGGCGTGAAACAGAATTGCGCGAGGCGGACAAACGCTTCATCAAGCAGCGCAAGACCTTGATCGAACTGACGCGCCATTGGGCGGGGGATGCTGAAGATGCCTTGCTGCTGCTGCGTAAAATCGCCGAGGGTGCGGCGCAGACCTTGAACGTCTCCCGCGTCAGCATCTGGCGATACAACAGCGACCGCTCCACCATCAAATGCGTGGATTTGTTTGAGTGGGAGGATGGCAGGCATTCGTCGGGCATGGAGCTTTCAGCAGCCACTTATCCGGTCTATTTCCGCGCACTCGTCGAACAGGAGATGATCATTGCGGATGACGCTGCCCAGAACCCCAGCACCAGTGAATTCTTGGAAGGCTATCTGCAGCTTCACGGCATCCGGTCCATCCTGGATGTGCCCATCATCGTCGGCGGGTTTCGCACCGGTGTGCTCTGTCTTGAGCATGTCTGCACGCTCCGGGAATGGACGGCGGATGAGAAGACCTTTGCCCTTGCGATGTCCAATCTCGTCTCGCTGGCGCTGGAAGGTGTGGAGCGCAGGCAGGCGGAGACCTCCCTTCGCGAAAGCGAGAAGCGCTTCCGTCAGTTTGCTGAAACCATCGAGGAGGTGTTCTGGATGACCGATCCGACCGGCAGCGAAATGATCTACGTCAGTCCGGCGTATGAGAAAATCTGGCACCGCACCTGCGCCAGCCTGTATGCAAATCCACTCAGCTGGCTGGGCTCAGTGCATCCTGAGGATCGAGAACGCGTTGAGCAGGCGACGGCTGCCAAGCGAACACGCGGCGAATACGACGAGCGCTACCGCATTCTGCGTGCTGACGGCACTCAGCGGTGGATTCATGACCGGGCTTTTCCCGTGCGCGATTCACACGGTGCCGTGCTGCGCATCGTCGGCACGGCGGAGGACATCACCGAGAGCAAACAAGTTGAGGCCCAGTTGCTGCGTTCGCAGCGCATGGAGAGCATCGGCACCCTGGCCGGCGGCATCGCGCACGATCTCAACAACGTGCTCACCCCCATCATGATGTCCATTGAACTGCTCAAGCTGCAGGAAACCAATGAACGGCTGCTGAGCATATTCTCAACGATCGAAAACAGCGCCAGACGCGGGGCCGACATGGTGCAGCAGGTGCTCTCTTTTGCGCGGGGCGTGGAAGGGCGGCAGCTCGCCGTTCAAATGGGACGCCTGCTCAAGGAGATCGAAAAAATCGCCAACGAGACTTTTCTGAAGAACATTCAGGTCCGCAGCAGGATCCAGACGGATTTGTGGGGCGTGCAGGGAGATCCCACTCAATTGCATCAGGTTTTGCTCAATCTCTGCGTCAATGCACGTGATGCCATGCCCAATGGCGGCATGCTCAAGCTCGCTGCCAGCAACGTGGTGCTGGACGACCAATGCGCGGCGCTGAGCCCCGATGCAAAGCCCGGACGGCATGTGTTGATAGAGGTGGAGGACAGCGGCACCGGCATGCCTCAGGACGTCTTGGAGCGCATTTTTGAGCCGTTTTTTACGACGAAGGAAATGGGCAAAGGCACCGGTCTGGGTTTGTCCACCACGCTCGCCATCATCAAAGGTCACCACGGCTTTCTACGGGTGCAAAGCGAGCTCGGGGAAGGTTCGAAATTCCAGGTTCACTTGCCTGCGAATGACACCGCAGATGTGCAGAAGGATACTCCTGTTGAGACGACGCTGCCGCGTGGCAATGGCGAGTTGGTGCTGGTGGTCGATGATGAAGACACGGTTCGGCAGATCATCAGTCAGACGCTGGAGGCTTTTGGCTACCGTGTGCTGCTCGCGGCGGACGGTGTCGAGGCCTCGACTGTGTTCACCGCCCACCAGGAAGAAATAGCCCTGGTGCTCACCGACATGATGATGCCTGTCATGGATGGTCTGGCAACCATCCAGGTGCTCATGCGCATCAATCCTCAGGTGCGCATCATCGCGGCCAGCGGCTTGGGCGTCAAAGACATGGTTGCCAGGGCCACTGGAGCCGGCGTGAAACACTTCATCCCAAAACCCTACTCGGCCGAAACTCTCTTAAAGACCCTGGCCGAGGTGTTGCAGGCCTAGCTGAACTACTTCTGCTTGGCTTCGTAGCCGGGGAGAGGCTTGCCATCTTCACCAAGCTTGCCACAGGTCCAGAGCAGGCCGCGGGCGACGAGGTCGAGATAGACGGGGGACTGCACCGTTTCATTGCCATGGCCCAGCGTGGTGCCGAAGACCTTGGCTTTGCCATACTCGTTCACCCAGATCACGTTGTGGTCCATCTTCGTGTCCTCGCCATAGGCTTTGGCCAGCGGGACGAAGTGCTCCCAGAGCTTTTCGTTCTTGTACAGTTCGTCCTTGGCGTCGAGCCATTCCGCCGGAAAGCCTTTCATGACCGGGTGGCCCTCGGCGATGTTCTTCACGTTCAAATCACGGTTCTTCTCGTGGCTCATCGAGGTCTGGCCCACGCACTTGCGCCACTCGTCAGTTTTGGCCGTGCGGTAGCTGTGGGTGGAGCAGTGCAGCATCACTGCCGGGACTCCGTTGTGATGCGCCTTGGCGATGCGTTCCACAAAGGCCACGTTATCGACTCCGCCGAAGCATTCGTTGTGCAGGATCACATCATAGCCCTCGGCCCAGTTGTCCTTTTCATAGATCGAGATCTTGTGGCTTTTGTCCTTTTTACCTTCAGGCCCTTCTTCATGCACGATGGTGAACTCGACATTCGCCCGGGCGCTGAGGCCCTCGCTGAGGATGAGCTTCTGATTTTCGTAGTCGTGGCAGCACCCGCCGGTGATCATGAGAACCTTGAGCGGTTTCACCTCTGCTTTCGGGGCGGCGACGGCAAACAGACAGGCGATGGACAGCAGGGAGATGAGAAGGGGACGCATGGCGGCGGATGAAGTTGGGAAGCCGAGTATGCGCGGAATGCATGCCCTGTCTTGCATGAATCTCGATTGGTTGCGGTTCTATCTTGTCCTAGGCATAGGATATTTGGTAAAAGGGTTGGTAAATTTTTTTTATGAAAATCCGGTTTCTTTTCCTCGCCTCAGCCATGGCATGTTTCGGACAGACCACGCCACCCGGGGGCGAGGCGGAAAAATATCACCAGATGCTTCTCAAGCGTCCTCAGTCTGGTCTGGTCTATGACCGGTTCTACTCCGCGTGGATGGAGACAGGCACGGCGGACTCCCTGGCCGAATTTTTGCGCCAGCGCACCAGCACCACCGCCGATCTGCTCGTGCTGGCCATTTTTCACGACCAGCGTGGCAACGAAGCCGAAGCTTTGAAAGCTTACACCGCGGCCCTGGAACGCGAGGGGACGAACGCACGGGCTTGGTTCCAACGGGCCAAACTCGAGGCGCGCATGATGAATTTCGAAGCGGCTTTAAAATCGCTCACTGCAGCTGAAAAAGGCGGCACGGATGCAGAGCTGGGCCGTGAGATCGGCCAGATGCGCGGCCGCTGGTTGCTGCGCACGGGAAAGCCGGAAGCCGCCCTGCAGGCATGGCGGGATCTGGTGAAAGCAAACGCCGATGACGAAGATCTGGTGGAAGAGGTGGTTGAACTGCAGCTTGACGAAGGTCTCTTCGCCGAGGCGGAGACACAGATGTTGGCGTTGATTGCCAGCACCAAAGACCCGTACGCCAAAGCCGTGCGCCAGCTGCGTTTGGCTGAGATCCAGCTGCGCGCCACCAAGAAGGACGCCGCTCTCACCCTCCTGACCTCCACCCTCGCAGACACCGGCCAGAGCACCTGGATCGAAGGCGAAGTGCTCGCGCAGATCGAAGCGATGTTTCGTCGCGATGAGAACCTCAGCGGGCTGGTCAAGGAGCTTGAAAAGCTGCAGGCCGCCCATCCTCAGCGCACCTCTCTGGAGCGGCAGCGCGCGCGAGTATTGGCAGAGCTGGGTGAAAAGGAAAAGGCCCTCACCATCTACGCGGCCCTGCTCCAAAAAACACCGGGCCAGCGTGAGCTGCGTGAAAGCTACCTGGATTTGCTGGCTCGCTTTGAGCAGTTCAAAGAGGCCATCGCGCAAACAAACGTCCTGATCGAGCAGGCACCCGATGATCGTGAACTCCTCATCCGACTGGCAACGCTGCAAGAGCGGGCAAAGGACAAAGCCGCAGCCAAAGCCACGCTTGAAAAGTTCTTGGCCGCGAAAGACACCGCAGAGTTTGATCACCTCCGCGTGGCGCGGCTCTACGAAAGCTGGGAGCGCGGTGATGATGCCACCCTCGCCTACGAGCGCTTGGTCGCCGCTTTTCCCGCAAGCAGTGCGGCCAAAGAGGCTCAGGCCCATTACCTGCACCGCAGCGGCAAACGTGATGCGGCGCTGGCCATCTGGCGTGATCTCGCGAAAAACGGCGATCTCTCCCAGCTGATGGCCGTGGGGCAGGCGCTCATGGCACGTCTTGAGCCGCAGGCGGCTTTGGAAGTGCTGCAGGCACGTCACGCAGAGTTCGCAGGCGATGAGCGCTTTCTTGGGCTGCTGATCAACTCTGCGCTCAGCGCCAAAAAATCCGTTGAGGCGATTCCGTGGGCGCTCGCTCGCGTGCGGGCTACGACAGATGTCAGCTTTATGGAAGATGCGCTGCGGCAGGTCGTGACATGCCTGAAGGCAGATGAGGCAAAGTTTGCCGAAACCTTGGCCGCTTTGCAAAAGAGCACCCCGACTGTGCAGGAGCGCATTCTCCTCGCCACGCTGCTCGAAGAAAAGCAGGACCACCTGGGCGCGGAGAAAACCCTTCGAGAAATTTCTGCAGAGCATGCATTGGCGGCGCAGACACGACTGCTCAAGCTGATGGAATCCCGCCAGGACTGGCTGCGCGCGACGGAGGAGGCGGAAAAACTCATGGTCATGCCACAGGGAAGAAATTCCACCAACATTCAGCGTCTGGTGGACCTGTCTGAGCGCTCGGGAAAACCAGATCAAGCGCTCAAGTGGGTGGCGGAATGGAAGACACTTTCTCCCGGCTCCGCTTCTCCTTGGCTGCGCGAGGCCAAACTTCTGCAGCTCAGTGGCAAAGGACGCGAAGCCTTGAAGGTGCTTCTGGCTGCCACTCGTAAATTTGAAGACGATGAGTCCGTGGCGGACGCACTGGCCTCCGGCTACATCGAGCAAGGCCAGATGAGCGACGCGGAGCGGGTTTACCTCTCGCTGTTTGAGAAGGAGGACAAGCCGGAGGACAAAATGCGCTGGGTCGGCACCCTCGCGCGTCTGGCCAGCGAGCGCGGCCAGTTGAAGGCGCTCACGGATAAATTCCTCGAACGTCAGCGCACCAACCGCGCAGATGCGGCGCCATGGCTGGCCCTCGCGGAAATCTACCGGGTGGCAGGCAGCACCACAGAGCAGGAGCGTGCGCTGCGTGAGGCCATGCGCCTGCGGCCTGACGATGTCACTCTTGCCATGCAGGTCGCGCATATGGATTTGGAGATGGGCCGGTCGAAGCGTGCCATCGAAGAACTGCAGCGCCTCGCCGGTCGCTCCAAAGGTGGGCGTGTGCAGCAGATGATCGCATCGATCGAAATCGAATACGGCGATGCAAACACCGGCTACCGCATGCTTTACGAGCTGGCCGGCGGCGCGCAGATGGATGCCGATGACGCACTCACCTTGGCCAAAAGCATGACGGCGCAGCAGGATTGGAAGCGGGTCATTAGTTTTCTTGAACCTCTTCTGCGCCGCTATCCAGAGGACTATCGTCTGGGTTATCTGCAGGCGGTCGCGCTTGAAGAGGAAGGCAAGACTGACGCCGCCATGTCCCTGTTCCTCCGGCTCCTGGGGCAAGCTCAGGAACTGCCAGCCGTCGCGGCTGCGGCAAAGACCGCCAGCAGCAGGGCGGAGTACCAGGAAGAATTGATGAATCAGTACCCAAAGGGCAGCGCAGACTTGCTTGCGTTTGGCGGCAGCAGCTATCAGGCGTACAACTATCGTTCGGCGTCGATCCGCTTCTCAGGCCAGAGCGCAAGCAAGGCGGTGATTGTCCCCACGGGTCTGAACAACCTGCACTCGATGTCTGTGGCGCATCTGGTGACTCTGCTAAAGGGGGAGATGGCGGAGAAAAAAGCCGCATGGATAGCGGAGGCCGCAAGCACTGCCATGCCAGGTGCTCGTTACCTCGATGCATTCGACCTTGACCAGTACTATCAGCTAAACATCAGCCCGGATGCGTTGGAAAAGCATCCTGATGATGACGCGTTGCTGGCTTACTTCATCGGCCGTGGAAACAATATCTCCTTCAATGTCGCATCACGAGCCTTCGACCGCTTTAAATTGAAATATCCTCAGCTGATGGTCCTGGCTGCCAGGCATGCAGTGATGGCAGACAGCGAGCACGGTGCTCCATTGCTTGCGGAGACGCTGGATGCACTGGAAAAAATGTCTCCGGAAAGCCTGTTGAAGTCAGGAGTTCAAATTTATTATTTCGGTGCACTGATCGGTGGAAGCCAGCGCATGAGGGAGGATTCATTCCCCAATGTGCTGCCCGAACCTCTCTGCCGCCGCGTCTTGGCGCTGATGTTGCGCCAGCTTGACGTGATAGCGCCTGACGCAATGGCCAAGGTGTACACCACAGGTCTGCCCAATGCTGCCAACGCCTGCCGCAGTATAAAGGCATGGAAGGAATTCACCGCCCTTCTGGAGCGCGAGGTGCGGATCTGGGCGGAGCATGAGCCCACGCGTCAGTCATGGGCGAAATACACTGCGCAGTTCAACCGCCGCAGCCAGACCACGACCGGCGATATGCTTGCCCGCCTGCCTTTTCCCGGCGGCACCACGCTGCCCAGCACTCTGGTGCTCTACTTCGGTCGCAAGGACATCTACAATCCGCGTGACATTGACAAGTTGGAGCCGGAACCAGAGGCTTATGCTGACTTAAAGCCCCTCATTGAGCACATCAAGTCTCCTGAATTGCGTGCCCTGCTGTATTACAAGGTCGGCTACCGTGAGCGCGTGATGCGCGAAGTCACCCAGCTCAGCTCCGCACCGCATCCTTCTGTGGACGATCTCCTCCTCGCGGCCTCATGGTTCAGCATTGAGGATGAGTACGATCGCGTGGCTGACTTGCTCATCCGCGCCTCCAGCATGAACATAGCAGCCAGTGTGCGTCCTGCCTTTGACGCCGCGCTGGCGCATGCGGCGCTGAAGCTCAAACCGCAGGCGGGCAGCCCTCTGCTGGAGCCCGCGCAGATGGCCCTGCGCCGCATGCGCAGCGCACGCGTGACTTCAGAACAGAAGGATGAGCTGCTCGCCGCCATGAAGACGCTGCACATGAGCGACGAGGCGGAGCAGTGGGCGCGCATCGCCATGGTGGCACCTTCGGTGACTCAGCGTTCCACTAGCTATGTCAGCAGTTCCAGCATTGATACAAAGAAGCTGCAGACGCTGGTCGCAGGCAAGGATGAAGAGGCCATCGTGAAGGAGGCCGTCACCCAGTTGCGACGCGCGCTGATGATGGCCGGCAGCGGCAATCAAAGCTACGCCGCCAGCCGGGCCAGGGAGATCATGCGCCTCGTTGGCAGACCGGGCATGCTTGAAAAAATCATGGCGATCTTTGACCCCGGAGAAAATGCCACGGTAACGAAAAGGTTCGAGCAGGCGCAGTTGCTCATGCTCATCGACCAAAGATCCAAAGCCACCAAGGTCTTGGAGAAAATTGTGGAGATGAACCCAAAGCATTTCGAGGCACGTCTGCATTTGTGCGCGCTGACTGCTTCGGCTGACCCCGCGCGTGCGGTAAAGATGATGGCGGATGTGCCGCTCTCCGCCTACCAGCAGGCCAATGTGGGAAGCCAGATTGCCGAACTCCTGCGCGAGGATGATGCCATGCCGTTGGAGGCCAGGATGAGCATCTTCACAGCTCTGGCAGTGATGCTGGATTCCGCACCTTCCGGTGCAGGCGTGAAAGGCTTGGAATGGATGATCGACATGCCATCCACGATCGCGCGCCAAACCTATCGGGGACAACCACGACTGCCCTACATGTATCAGCGGCCGGAATTTTCTCCAGAGGCGGACGAGGACATCTATCTGCCGGCGACTTCGCCAGACGCAAAAAAGCGCCGTGAAGTGCATGACCAGATGTGCCAGGCCCTGATGAAGCATCCCATCCTGGCGGAGGAAGGCTTCCGCAGGCTGGCGTGTCTGATGATCCAGGACGGCCAAAAAAACGACGAGCTCGCAGCCATCGCACGTCGGCTTTTGGAATCCGCCAAAGCCGCCACACGCTTGCAGCGCGGCCCCCCTGCGTCGCGCCGGTTTTACTCTTCTCAGGAGGTGACCGGCCTGTGGGCGCCCTCACCGGCGGAGTTCCTCATCTGGAAGGCTTGGAAGGAAAATCAACGGGAGCAAATCGAACAGGAAATCATGCCTCTGGCCGCCGCAGCTCTGGACAGCACGCAGCAAAGCATTCTGCGCGCACAGTTGAACGTCTGGTCCTGCAATCCCGAATCCTTCATTCAAAATGCCAAAACCTTGCTGACCACGCTCAGCGGACGCAGCAGTTCGAGCTATGCAGGGGATCAAAATCTGGTCTGGCTCATCGACCGCTGGGCGGAGCGCGGGATCGAAGGGCTCCCTCTGGATGAGATAATGGCCGCCAGCATGAAGCAGACCAATGGTTTTGGTGAAGGGTACGCCGTCTCCCACTATCTCACCCTGCGCCAGCAGATGCGCCCGGATTCTGGACTGGCACCGTTCCTGACCCAGCTGATTTCAGGGACGCTCGGCGGTGACCAGAGCACTTGGGGCAAGGCCATGCAGAGCACGATCACTGCCTACTACGGCGGAGGTGGTTCCATGGGCAATGCCTCCGCTTACACCTTGCTGAGGGTCATCAACAATCTCGTGCGCAGGCCCGAGACTTTTGGCGCAGGTCTGCAGATGGCCTCTCTTGTCGGCGCCACAGACAGCCCCGGTTGGTCGCGTAGCAACACCTCCAGAATGACCACGGTCATGAAGTCCCCCGTCCATGCCTTAGCTGCGCTCGGGGCGCTCGGCTGGTTGGAACCGGCGGAGAAGTTGGTCTTGCCGGAAGACCCGAACTGCCTGCAGTTGGAGTTCATCAAAAAGGTGCGTGAGAACCGTGACACCATGCTGGGACTGCGCTCCCGCCTCGCGGCGCTGGAGCAGCGCACCTTCGGTATGGAGCTGTGTGAGGCACTGCTGCAGGACGCCCCCGGCGGCCCGCTCTCCGCGCTGCTGAAACGGCGTGCGGCTGATGTGGCGAAGCTTCCTGAAAAGAGTGGTCCCGCCATCATGGCTCTCATCAAACTGCAGATCCCCGCGCTCAACCAGCCCGCCGTTGCAGATCCCGCCTTGGTGAAAGTGCTCGATCCTATCCTCGGTGTCGAACGCAAAAAAGCCATGGACGAGGTCGACCGCTGGCTTGCCTCAGTGCGCACCGAGGATGTCCATGCAGATGCCAGCAGCTTCTCAGACAAGCTCAAAGCGATGCTGAAATCCCTAATCCCTGGCGACCTCGAAAAGGCTGAAAAACTTTTCCTCCATGCCTGTGACATGATGGAGGCCAAAGCCGGTAACAACGCATGGGACAACTACATGGGCGGCAACGGCTGGTTCACCCGTTCGAACATCCTGGACGAACTCAAGAAAGAGTGGCCCAAGCCGGAGACCATGGCTTTTGTCATGCGCCTCTTTCACGAGGACACCACTGGAAATCTCTCTCCGGACGGTTGGGCGGCCAACAGCGGCTATGGCCAGGCCTTGATCGAAATCTGGCGCAACAACAGCGGCAATGCGGCCATGGGACGCGGGGTTGATGCCATGCTCAAGCGCGCAGCGGAAGTCATGCAGGACACGCCTCACACGCTTCTGCCTCTGGCCTTCCATGACTTCTATTTCAAGCTGCCGCAAAGTCAGCGCGTTCCCGCCATGAAGTATGCCGCCAAAATACCTGCGACCCATCCGCAGGCGGCTTTGGGTCGCGAACTCGATTACGCGGGCCGCTTCTTCCTCAACACGGATAATCAGGCCCGTCAGAATGCCGCTGCTCAAAAAGCCATTGAAGAATTGGGAGGCATGCAGCCCGTGTGGGAGCATCACCGGGCGTTGCTGCGTGCGGACAAGGCCATCCCTCAGGTGCGTCAGGCCCTCGTGCATTTTCTCTCCTACTGGGCCCACGACGACATCGACCCGGAATGCGCGAAGTTAGGGGCAGCCGCCGCACTGGTCTCCATGAAGGAGAATCGCTGCATCCACGGTTATCAATACGGCTGGATCATGCGCGCCTTCAATCTCCTGCCTGTCGATGCCGCATGGCAGGCCGCCGCGCAGGAGCACTGGGATGCATGGCTGGCTCGTCTCGCCAATGGTGGCCTGAGCAAATACCAGCCCTGCGACTGGGTCATCAACAGCATGCTGCGCATGACCGCCCATGCAGGCAATGATGACTGGATGCGCGCCATGCTTCGCCAGCATCAGCACACACTCAGCAATGAGCAGTCCGGCATCGTCAGTCTCATGCTCGGCGGTCAGCCGCAGCTCGCTGCAGAGCATTTCAAGGCCGAGTGGCGCGGCTTCCTGATGGACCCGCAGAAAGAACTGCTCTGGAGCAAAGAGATCATCCAAAACCTGCCTGCCTTCAAAGCCGCCTGTGGCGACCCCGGCCTGGCGTTGCTGGGAGAGATTTACCTCTCCTACATCAAAGATCCCTCCAAGTCCGAACAGTCCGCCATTCAGGACTTCAAAAATCGCGAAGATCGGTTCAAAGACCTCGCGAAACGCTTCAAGGAAACCAAGTTCACCGATGAAGAAATGCGCAAAGACTGCGTCGAGATCATCTGCAATTTCTACGATGCCGCAGACCTGATCCGTGATGCGGTCGATGAAGTCGCAGCCCAGACCAACATTGAGGCGCTCGCAGCCATGGATCAAACCTGGGAGCACTGGCGACAGCTCAAGCCCCTGCAGTTCTCGTATGGCTGGAAGGCCGCGCATGGCGATGTGAAGCCCAACATCGCTGCCTATGACCGCGCGCTGGCCGCCCGTTATAGCCAGAGCTACTACCAACGCTCGGCCGTCAAAGAAACCGGCTGGGGCCCGACCTGGGTCGGCGGCTGGTTCTGGTCCCGCGAGTCTGAGGCTGGTCGCACCCCGGACGTCCGCCCCGTCTTGCCGTTCCTGGATTATGTCATCACCAAAACTCCCACCGATCTCCGGGAAATGCATGTGGCCGACTGCGTGACTCAGAAATGGCTCATCCACCTCATCCTCAACGAGCCCGCTGCCTTTGACTCATGGCGCAAAGGCTTGAAGGAGGAAGACCGTCGCGATTTCAAAAAGCGCGTTCAAGAGCGTTGGGAGATGTGGACCTGCATCCGCCAGTTCTCAGGCACACAGAAAAAAATGCGGCTCACACCGGAGCAGCGCGCTCAGCTTGTCGCCGCAGTGGCCGGGGATGAATGGTGCGCCGCCATGTATCCCGCCGCCGGTCCGGGCATCCCCAATCTCATCAACGACATCGTGCAAAAGAGCACCGTCTTCAAACCGGACGAATTCGCTCCCGTGGCAGCCCAAATCGCCAATGCTCTGCCCCGCATGGGGCGCACCGCCAGTGAGGCCGCAGACTTGCTGGCCGCGAACGGGAAAAACGACGCCGCAGCGCCGCTGTTTGCGCTGGCCTTTGAGCAGGCCCGCAAAGAAAACGAGAAGGACTACGGTCTCGCCGCCGGCTACGCCGTGAAGCAGGCCGAGATTCTCGAGCGCACCGGCAAAAAGCCGGAGGCGCTGCAAGTGCTTAAATCGCTCGACGAGAAGCGCTTGGGGGGCGGTGTTAAAAAATCCGTCGAATCTGCCATCGCTCGTCTTTCCAAATAGTCCCAAGCAAAGTCTTGTCCCGCACGTCCCTCTCTGGTAGAACCCTCAGCAATTCCGCACGCCATGCCTGCTCACGATCGAATCCTCGCGTTCCTGTCAGCTGTGAAAGCACGTCTAGATCTTGCCTGGCTCGTCCGGGCGTTCTGCGGCTCTCTCCTCGTCATCGGCTCCGCTCTTTGCCTGTGGTGCCTGGTTTGGGTGCTCCGCGGTTACGCTGTGCCCGCCAGCGGTTATGTCGCCGCAGCAGTCGCCCTGCCCGTCATGGCTCTGGCTGCTTGGCTCCTCGGCCGCGCCTCTCAGCGCAAAGCCGCCCGCATTGCCGATGAGCACTTCGATCTCAAAGACGCCATCAGCTCACATCTGGGTTTCAGTGACGAGCATCGCGAAGGCGAATTCATCGCACTGCAGGCTGAGGCCACCGCCGTGCGCGTGCAGGCGCTTTCCCCTCGCAGCATTCCAGTGCAGTGGCCGCGGCGCATGCTCACCATCGCCGGAGTCCTGCTTCTGTCCTGCTTCGTCATGGGCTTCAAAAAAGATTCCCCCATCGTGGTCGAACGCCTCGCGCTGGAAACCGAAACCGCGCGCAAGAGCGAAGAGATCAACAAGGAGCTCGAAAAAGAAGTCGAGGAACTCCTCAAAACCGCCAGCGATGAGGAAAAGGAACTCCTGCATCCCGACGAGTGGCGCCAATGGGTGAAGGAACTGCGCGAGACCAAAGACCGCAAAGCGGCCATGCGCCAATACGCCGAACTTGAACGCAAGATCACCGAAGCCGCCCAAAAACTCAGCCAGCGCGACACCGAGCAGCTTCTCGCCAAAGCCGCGCAGGAAATGAAACAGACCGCCGAGCTGAAACCCATCTCCAAATCGCTCGAAGAACAAAACTACCGCCACGCCGCCGAGCAGCTGCGCCAGATGAAGCTCCAGGCCGATGTCCGGAAACCCGACGAAGCCCAAAAGGAACTCGCCAAACTCAAGTCCGCCTCCCAACGCATGGCCGCCGCCGCACGCAACTTCCAGCAGCGCACCGGCCAGCAGGGCAATCAAGGCAAAGGCAATCAGTCCCAGTCCAGCCAGAACCAGAACGCGCAGCAAAGCAGCCAGAACCAGCAGCAGTCGCAAGGCCAGCAGGGCAGTCAGGGACAGCAGAGCATGGATCAGCAGATGACCGCTCTGGAACAGTCAGTGCAAAACCTGGAGCAACAACTCCAACAACAGCAGCAGAACCCCAGTCAAAATCAAAGCCAGTGTCAGGCCTGCCAAAACAAAGCCAATCAAGCTTTGCAGAGCCTTACGCAGAGCATGTGCCAGTCCTCCGCCAAGCGCGACATGATGAAGAAGCTCCTCTCGCTCGGCCAGTGCACCAGCAAATGCCAGGGCTTCATGTGTGACAAAGAATGCCAGAGCCTAAGTCAGTGTATCAAACCCGGCGGCAAAAAGGCTGGGTCAGCTACCGTCGAAAGCCGCCGCTCTGAAAGCGATGCCACTCAGGACAATGGCAATCGCGATCAGCTCACCGGCCAGAAAGGCAGCGGCCCCAGCAACACCAGCATCGAGTCCGCAGACAGCGGCAGCGGCCGCGCCACCCGCACCGCCACCGTGCAGGAAAAAGTCTTCCAGCGTCAGGTCGAAAGTTTCATCCAGCGCGAAGACGTGCCCGCCGAGGTCAAAGAAGGCGTCAAAGAATACTTCAAAGGCATCCAGCAGGTCGGCAATGAACAAGCCGCCCCAGCTGCCAAGTGAAGTAGTTCATATCCGTTTGCCATTGGCTCACCACCCACTCACCACACTCTAATCTCATGCCCGAAACTCCCGTTGCTGTTGTTCACTTCAAGGAAACGTTCGAGAAACTCAGAGCCGAAGTCGCCAAATTCATCGTCGGGCAGCAGGACATCATTGAGCAGGTGCTCAGCGCCGTCATCTGCGGCGGACACGTTCTGCTCGAAGGCGTTCCCGGCCTCGGTAAAACCGCGCTGGTAAACACCCTGGCCAAAGCGCTGCACCTCAAATTCCAGCGCATCCAGTTCACCCCCGACCTTCTTCCCGCAGATATCGTGGGCACGCAGATCCTCGTCGAGCGCGGCGGGCAGAAAGTCTTCGAATTCCAGCAGGGCCCCGTCTTCTGCAACGTGCTGCTCGCCGATGAAATCAATCGTGCCACGCCTAAGACACAGTCCGCCCTGCTCGAAACCATGCAGGAAAAACGCGTCACTGTCGCAGGCACCTCGCACAATCTGGGCTCTCCGTTCTTCGTGCTCGCCACGCAGAACCCCATCGAGCAGGACGGCACCTACCCGCTTCCCGAAGCCCAGCTCGACCGCTTCTTCTTCAAGCTCTACGTGCCCGTCCCCAGCCACGGTGACTTCATCGAAATCCTCAACCGCACCGGCGGCAAAACCTCTCCGGAGATCAACGCTGTCGCCACCGGTGATGACATCCTGCAAATGGGCCAGGTTGTGCGCGAAGTGCCGGTCGAGGCCAGCGTGCAGGACTACCTCGTCAAAATCGTGCGCGCCACCCATCCTACCGATGTGAACGCAACGGACCGCGTGAAAAAATACGTGCGCCACGGCTCCTCGCCACGCGGTGCGCAGACCATACTCGCCGCCGCTCGCGTGCGTGCGTTGCTCGATGGCCGCTACCACGTCGCCCGTGAAGACATCGCCAAAGCCGCCACACCCGCTCTCCGTCATCGCATCCTGCTTTCCTTCGAAGGCGAGGCGGAAGGCGTGAAGACCGACGAAGTCATCGCTGATGTGATCGAAAAGGTGAAGGCATGACCCTGACCGATCCAGCCTTCATCCGCCGCCTCGAATCCCTCTACTTGCTCGCACGCAAGATCTTGGGCGGTTCGTTGCAGTCGGATCGTCGCAGCACGAAAAAAGGCGCAGGCATCACCTTCGCCGACTACGCCCAGTATTCCCTCGGCGATGACTACCGCAGCATCGACTGGCGCGTTTACGCCAAGTTCGAGTCCCTGCTCATCAAGCTCTTCGAACTGGAGGAGGACGCCACCATCTATCTCCTCGTCGATTGCAGCCCCTCCATGGCCTCCAAGCACGCCTACGCCAAGCAGCTCGCCGCCGCTCTGGGTTACATCGCGCTCAACACCCTCGATCGTCTGGCCGTCTATGGCCTCGCAGACCGCCTGCAGCCCTTGTTCGAACCTTCACGCGGCCGCAATCAAGTCATCCCGCTTTTGCGCTCCCTGGAGGCTGCGCAAACTTTCGGCGGCAACACCGATCTCAACGCCTGCGCCCGCGAATTCGAAGCACGCCACCGCCGAAAAGGCCTCGTCTGCGTCATCTCAGATTTCCTCCTGCCCGGTGGTTACGAGGAAGGCCTCAGCCGCCTGCAATGGCACAAGCACGAAGTCTTCTGCCTGCAAACACTCGACGACAACGACCTCCGCTGTGAGTGGAAAGGGGACGTGACTCTCGAATGCGTCGAGACAGGCCGCAGCGAACGCGTCACGATCTCACCGCGCGAAGCCAAGCTTTACGAAGACGCCGTGGCCGAATGGAACCTCGGCCTGAAGCAGGCCTGCGCCAAACGTGGCCTCGGCTTTCTCTCCACCAACACCGACGTGGCGTTTGAGTCCGTCATCACAGACCTGCTGCGTCGCGGAGGTCTTGTCACATGACCTTGCTCGCCCCGGCATTTCTCTGGACCCTGGCGGCTCTTGCGCCGCTCGCGGCCATCTATTTCCTCAAGGTGCGGCCCCGCAAAAAACCGGTCACCGCCTTCTTCCTCTGGCAGAAGATTTTCACCGAGAAGAAAGCCTCCGCTCTCTTCAAACGCCTGCGCGATGTCTTCTCCCTGCTGCTCATGGCCCTCGCCTTTGCCGCCATCGCTTTCGCCTTGGCGGAGCCGGACTTCGCCGGAGATGAACGCAAAGACCTCCTCATCGTTGTCGATCATTCCGCCTCCATGTCCGCCAAAGACGGCACCACCACTCGCCTCGAAAAAGCCAAGCAGCGCGCACGCGATCTCATCGCCGGCATGAACGGCACCCAGCGCGCCGCTGTTGCCTCCTTTGCCGAAGTGACGCGCATGCTCGAACATCCAACCCGTCATCGCAAAGCCCTGCTGGAAGCCGTGGACTCCATCCAGCCCACGGAACTCCCATCCCGCGTCGAAGCCCTGCGTGCCCTGCAACCCGGCGACGAATGGATGAAGGACACTCGCGTGCTGCTCATCACCGACGGCTGCCTCGATGCCCCCGACCGTCTCCCCAACGTCGAAGTGCTGCGCATCACCGACACCGCAAAAAACATCGGCATCGCTCGCGCTGATCTCCGCAGCGTTCCCGACGGCCCCGCCCGTCTCGGCCTCTTCATCCTGCCCGTCTCATCCTTCACCGAGCCTGTGAAAACCGACATCACCCTCATCCATGTCGATTCCAACAAGCTGGTGAAAATCATCCCCGTGACCTTGCTGCCCGGCGAAAACGCCGCCGTCACTCTCACTCTCGATGACGCCCCCTCCGGCCGCTGGAAAGCCATGCTCGGTCTGGAGGACGCCCTGGAAAGCGACAACACCGCCTTCCTCTACGTTCCACCGCGCCAGCCCGTCCCCGTCGGTGTCATGGCCGATGATCCCTTCTTCTTCCAAAATGCCGTCAGTGCCTTTGAGCGCAGCGATCAACTCCTCGCCCTCGCGGAAGACACCAAGACCGCCCAACTCATGCTCAGCAAGGGCAAGGTTCCCGCCGAGATCAGCACCGTTGTGTTCCAGCCTGCCGGCGAATCCACAGTATGGTCCAAAGTCGGCAACGAAATCGCCGCGCCCGTCCCCAAGGTCCTCGCAAAAGATCATCCATTGCTGCGCTATCTCGATGCAGAAACAATGACCTTTGCCGGTGCCCGCCAGATCACCGCTCCCACCGGCGCCGTGGTCCTCGTCGCTGACGAATCCGGCCCTCCCCTGATCTATCTCATGCGCCAGGGCGCTCAAACCGTCTGCGTCGTGAATCTCGATCCACTCGCCGCTCAGTTCTATCTCAGCGCCTGGTTCCCCGTCCTCATTCACAACGCCGCCGCTCATCTCACCCATCGTGAAGACATTCCCCCCGCCACGCTGCCCACCGGCTCCAGCGCACGCGTCCCCGGTCGCGCTGATCCCACACCCTACGGCCCCATGTTAACCTCCGGTTTCCACGAAGCCGATTCATGGACCTTCGCCACCTCACTCGTCTCACCCGAAGAAAGCCTCCTGAAAAACGACACCCTCAAAGAAAGCGTCAAACCCATCGCCAGCGGTGAAGCCCCCAGCTACTGGCTCCTCGTCCTCGCCCTCGGCGTGCTCGTCGGTGAGTCCATACTTTACGACAGGAGGAAGGTCGGATGAGCTTCACCGCCTTCACCCCGCTCCTTTGGCTCCTCCTGCTCTTCGTCGCAGGCTACGGATACTGGCGCTCTTTGGTGGACCGCCCCTCAGGCCTGAAGATCGCCTCATTCGCCCTCCGCGTTCTCGGCGTCGTACTCCTTGCTCTCGCCCTATGCCAGCCTTACGCAGGCGAGGAGACGGACGAAGCACACGTTGTCTTCCTCGTGGACGTCTCGCAGTCCGTCGATCTCGAATCTGCCAAAGACGCTCTGAAACAAATCGAGGCCGGTATGAAAGCCCTGCGTCCTCAAGACACCCACTCCCTCTTCGCCATGGCCAATGGCCTGCGCGACAAAAAGCTCCCCGATTTCACCAAGATGCTCGACGACTGGACCAAGGGCGTCGCAGACGATGCCTTCCGCTCCCACACCCGCCTCGGTGATTCCTTGCTCGCCGCTCGTCTCGCCTTCCCAGCAGGCAAGGCCAAGCGCCTCATCATCTTCAGCGACGGCATCGACACAGAGAACGGCGTGGACGCAGCACTCGAACAATTGCGCCATGAAGGCGTCGACGTGAAGTTCGCCTCCCTCAAAACCCTGAGTGAACCCGAAGCCGCACTCGTCAGCCTGGAAAGCACCTCACCCTTCGCCTTCCACGGCGAAGTCCTGCGTCTCACCGCGCGCGTCATGGCCAATCAGCCCATGAACTCCCGCGTCCGCCTCCTCAACAAAGGTGTCGCCGTGCAGGAGAAAACCGTCGCATTGAAACCCGGCGAAGATGCCCGGGTCTGGTTCGACACCGGAATGACCACCCCAGGCCCCAGCGTGTGGAGCGCCGAGATCATCCCCGAGCGCGATCACTTCCCCATCAACAATAAGGCCACCACCACCATCACCGTCCGTGGCAAGCCCCGCATCCTCGTTATCCATCAGGACGAGAAAAAAATGCGCCCCTTCATCCGCGCACTGAAGGAGCAGGACTTCGATGTCGATCTTCGCGGCAAACGCGGCCTCCCAGAAGCTATGGAGGACATGCTCTCCTTTGACGCCATCGTGCTCGCCAACATGTCCGCCACCGACATGACCCCGCGTCAGATGAGTCTTCTGCGCAGTTACGTCTCCGACTTCGGCGGCGGTCTGGTCATGACCGGCAGCGAGAACAGCTTCGGCCTCGGCGGCTACTACAAATCCCCCGTCGAAGAAGTCCTCCCACTCGTCTCCCGTTTCGAAAAGGAAAAAGAAAAACCCTCTCTCGCCATGGCCTTGGTCATCGACAAGAGCGGCTCCATGTCCGGCCTGCCGATACAAATGGCCCGCCAAGCCGCCAAGAGCGCTGCCGAACTCCTCGGCCCCCAGGATCAGATTGCCGTCGTGGCCTTCGATGGCGATGCCCAAATCATCTGCGAGATGACCCCCGCTTCGCAGCAGGGCACCATCCAGGCAGCGATTGATTCCATTGCCGATGGCGGCGGCACCTTCATGTACACCGGCATGGTGGCGGCAAAGGACATGCTGGAGCGCACCACTGCCAAGGTGAAGCACATGATCTGCCTCACCGATGGTCAGACCCAGGAGGCAGATCACATGGGCCTTGTTCAGCAGATGGTGGACAGCGGCATGACCGTTTCCACCGTCGGTCTTGGTGATGGCGCTGCGCGTGAACTCCTCCAACAAATCGCCGAAGCCGGCAAAGGCCGTTATTACGAGAGTAACGATCCCGCCACACTCCCGCAGATCTTTACCAAGGAGACCACGCAGGCTTCCAAGAGCGCCGTGCAGGAAGGCGTCTTCACGCACATCGGCATCACCGAGCATCCCATGCTCGCAGGCTACGAAGCCGAAGGACTCCCCGTTGTGCTCGGCTACGTCATGACTGAAGCCAAGCCCGCAGCCCAGGTGCTCCTCGGCGCAGAGAATGGCGATCCTCTTCTTGCCGTTGGCCGCTTCGGCCTTGGTATCGGCCTCGCCTATACCGGCGACCTCACCGAAATCTGGGGCGGCGAATGGCTCGCCTGGGACGGCTGCGGCCGCTTCTGGGCTCAGGTCCTTCGAGGTGCTCTTCGCAAGGCAGATGTCGAAGGCATGGAGTCACACGGTGAAATCCGCGACGGTGCATGGGTCATGAAAATCGAGCGTCGCGGCGACGATGGCGCGCCAATCTCCGGCATCCATTGGAACGCCCAATCGCTCGATGAAAACGGCAACACCCAGGACGTCACCATCCGCGAGACTGGCCTCGGTCGCTACGAGGCCCGTATCCCCATCGGCATGCGCAAGCACCTCAGCCTCCGCATGCATGACCGCGATCACGACAAACTCGAAGTAAAACACTACCACGCACCTTACCCCGCCGAATACCGCCTCAATGGCAAAACGCCGGAAAGTCTGCTCGCCCTCGCCAAATACGACACCGCCACCATCACAGCCGGACTCGCGCCCGCCAAACAGTTGCAACCCATCGGCCACTGGTTCGCCTGGAGTGCGCTGGGCATGCTTCTGGGCGGAGTTCTCCTACGGCGGATTTGAGTGGAGCACCGCCAAATCGTCGGCATAGGATCACGTTCTCATGAAAATCGTTCTTCTCGACGCCCACACCGCAAATCCTGGCGACCTCTCCTGGCAGCCTCTCGAAGCCATCGCCGCCTGCGAGGTGCATGCACGTACACCGCTGGATCAAACCGTCGCCCGCTGCGCCGGAGCCGAGATCGTCATCACCAACAAAGCACCGCTCACACGCGAAATTATCGCCGCGCTGCCAGATTTGAAATACATCGGCGTCACCGCCACCGGCTTCAATATCGTCGATGTCGTCGCAGCCAAAGAGCACGGCATCGTCGTCACCAATGTCCCCGGCTACAGCACCCCCGCTGTCGCGCAGCATGTCATCGCACTCATGCTGGAAATGACCAATCACGTCGGCCACGCATCAAAGAGCGTGGAAGCCGGCGGCTGGGTCAAATGCCCCGATTTCGCCTACTGGGATCACCCCATCATCGAACTCTCCGGCCGCACCCTCGGCATCATCGGCTACGGCGAAATCGGCAGCGCCGTCGCACGCATTGCCGTCGCCTTCGGCATGAAAGTCCTCGCCTCCAAGCGCACCTGGAAAGAGCCCCCTCCTGCCGGTGTCGAAGCCGCCGAAATCGACGACATCTTCCGCCAGTCCGACGTGATCAGCCTTCACTGCCCGCTGACCGATGCCACCAAGCACCTCGTCGGCGAGCGCTCGCTCAATCTGATGAAACGCGAAGCCATGATCATCAACACCGGTCGCGGCCCTCTCGTCGATGAACCCGCCCTCGCCAAAGCCCTCAATGAAGGCCGTATCGCCGGCGCCGGACTCGACGTCCTTTCCGTCGAACCCGCCAAGGCCGAAAACCCGCTCCTCACCGCCAAAAACTCCGTCATCACCCCCCACGTCGCCTGGGCCAGCCGCGAATCCCGCGCCCGCCTCATCGACATCACCGCCGCGAATCTGAAAGCCTTCCTGTCAGGCAAGCCGGTGAACGTGGTGAACGGTTGAGTTTCGAAAGCTTGCTCCTTCAAATAAAACGCACCGGCGGCAAGCTGCCAGCCGGTGCGAAATGTGACGGCGGAGCCTTTGAAATCACAGCGCCGCGATAATCGCTTCGCCAATTTCCTTCGTGTTCACCTTCTTCGTGCCAGGAGCACCGCTGAAGATGTCACCTGTGCGCAAACCGCTGTCGATGACCTTCTTCACCGCCGACTCAATGCTCGCCGCTTCCGTTTCCAGCCCAAGCGCAAACCGAAGCAGCAGCGCCACGGAAAGAATCTGCGCGATCGGATTCGCAATGCCCATGCCGGCAATATCAGGAGCAGTACCACCGGAAGGCTCAAACAGACCGAAGTAAAGCCCATCGCCCTTCGGCTTGCCGAGGCTGGCGCTCGCCAGCATGCCCAGCGAGCCGGCGATCATCGCCATCTCATCGCTGAGGATGTCACCAAACAGGTTTTCCGTCACCAGCACGTCAAAGCTCCGTGGGGCCTTGATCAGCTGCATCGCGGCGTTGTCCACATAGAGGTGGGCCAGCGTCACATCCGGGTACTCCTTGGCCACTTCCACCATCGTTTCGCGCCAGAGCACGCCATTGGTCAGCACGTTGGCCTTGTCCACGCTGGTCACATGCTTGCTGCGCAGTTGCGCCGCCTTGAAGGCCACATGGCCGATGCGCACGATCTCGCTCTTCTTATAAACCATCGTGTCGATGACTTCGATGTCGCCATCAGGCAGCGTAGTGCGGCTCTTCGGCTGGCCGAAATACATTCCGCCCGTGAGCTCACGCACGCAAAGTACATCAAAACCGCCTTCGACAAGGTCCGCGCGGATTGGCGAGGAGGATGTCAGGGCAGGGTAGCAGATCCCCGGGCGCAGATTGGCAAAGAGGCCAAAATGCTTGCGCAAAGGCAGCAGCGCACCGCGCTCAGGCTGCTCATTGGGCGGCAGCTTTTCCCATTTAGGACCACCGACAGAGCCAAACAGGATGGCGTCACTCGCTTCACACGCGGCGATGGTCTCTGCAGGCAGAGCCTTGCCCACGGCATCAATGGCTGCACCACCGACAAGCTGATGGTGGTAGTTAAATTGAAGGCCGGAGCGGGCTGCGACGGCGTCGAGGACTTTGAGCGCCTCGGCCATGACTTCAGGGCCGATACCGTCTCCGGGGAGGACTGCGAGGTTGTACGTGCGTGACATAAAAGGGCTGGGTCTATGGATGAGAAAGGGGGGAGTGGCAAGGAGCGGGCTGGGGGAATGAAGCCGTTCCTTGAAAATCAGTGGGTTGGATGCGCGGATATCAAAATTATAGAAAACAGTAAATAGTGCTTTAAAAAGCTACTTTTTCGATAAATATTCTAAAATATGCGACTCAGGCTTATGAATATTCCAACAAAAGTAAAAAAGCAGGCGGTGCGACCTTCTCTTTTTCGCTCCCTGGCTCGTTCTGCCCTTTTCCTGCTCATCTCGAGTTCGAGCCTTAGCTCTCTTCGCGCGGGTGAAGATGATCACGGTCTGAGTGACCAGCTTTTTGCCGAAGCCCAAGCGCTGGCTCCCGCCTTTACCCTTCTGGCGCCTGCTGCCACGGTGCTGACGAATCGCATTTCACAGGGAGAATGGGGCAGCGTCATCTCCTGGACGCCTCACATTCCCGTGACTGCTGCAACCCTGCCGGACGGGCGCTTGCTGACCTTTGCCTCAAACCAGCCCACCACTTTCCCGGTAGGCGCAGAGTTCACTTACGCCGCCGTGTGGAATCCCGCCACCGGCGTCTTCACCGAGATCAACAACACGCGTCACGACATGTTCTGCGGCGGTGCCTCCATGCTCCCGGACGGGCGGGTGATCATCAATGGCGGACGCAACACCACCAAGCTGAGTAGCGTGTTCGACTGGCGCACCAATCAGTGGACCGCTCTGCCCAACATGAACGACGGCCGCTGGTACAATACGAGCGTGGCTTTGACGGATGGCAGTGTCTTCACCGTGACGGGAGACGGCGGCACCAATACCGCAGAACGCTGGTCCGCTGCTGGCGGATGGGCGCGTCTGAGCGGCATCAACTGGGCTCCGCAAGTCGCCCTGCCAGGTTACGTCACGCGCTGGCATCCACTCATCGTTGTCGCACCTGATGGACGTCTGTTTCACGGTGGCCCCACAGATCAGATGAACTGGCTCACTGCCACAGGCACCGGCAGCTTGACCTATTCCGGTGTCAATGTGCCCGGAGCGCACTACCCCAAGGAAGGCAGCTTTGCCCTGTATGATGAAGGACGCATCTTGGTGGCTGGCGGATCAGCAAGCACCACACCCAACGCAAGCGACAGTTCCACGGGTACGAGCACAAACCTTGCCTTCACCATCGACATCCGCACCGGCACTCCCGTGGTGGCCAGCGCGCCCTCCATGTCCTACACCCGCCAGTTTGCCAATTCAGTTATCCTTCCCAATGGTGAGGTGCTTGTCATCGGCGGCAACACCTCCGGCTTGAAGTTCAATGACACAGGCTCCGTGCTGATTCCCGAACTGTGGAATCCCACCACGCGCCAGTGGCGCCAGCTCGCACCGATGAGTGTGCCGCGCAATTACCATTCCCTCGCACTGCTGCTGCCAGATGGTCGCGTGTGGTCCGGCGGTGGCGGCCTTTCGGGCAACAGCGCTGACCACCGTGATGGCCAGCTCTTCACTCCGCCGATGCTGTACAATGCAGATGGCAGTCTGGCCACGCGCCCGGTCATCACCCAGGCACCCTCCTATATCGGTGTGGGCACCACCTTTGCCGTGCAGGCCACGCCCGGCATCACCAAGTTCAGCTTCATCAAGATGTCATCGCAAACCCACTCGGTGAATACCGATCTGCGCTACCTCAGTCTGCCATTCACCGAGACCTCTCCCGGCGTTTACGTCGTGGAGGGCCATGCTAATCTCAGCGTGATGACGCCGGGCTATTGGATGCTCTTTGGCGTCACGGCCAGTGGAGCCTATTCCGTCGCGAAAGTCATTCAGGTCGATCCGGCGCAAAGCGTTGCCGTGGCAAATCCCGGCAGCCAGTTCAGCGCGGTGAATGCACCTGCAACATTGGCGGTGTACGGCGTGGCTCCTGGCAACGGCGCTGTGACCTACTCCGCCACAGGTTTGCCCACCGGCCTTGCTATCAATGCCAGCACGGGCGTCATCAGCGGCACACCCACCGTCACCGGCACCTTCAGCAGCGCGCGCGTCACTGTGACTGACGGCATCACCACCGCCAGCGCCACCTTCGCCTGGACCATCACACCACCAAATCTCAGTCAAAACTTCACCACCTTCACCTCAGCCGCCGGTCTCCAGCTCAACGGCAGCACCAGTGTGAGCAATGGCGTGCTCGTGCTCACGCCAAACACCGGCAATCAGGCCGGCTCCGCCTTCCTCACCTCACCCGTTCCAGTCTCCGAAGGCACCTCTTTCTCCAGCCGCTTCGTCTTCCGCATGAATGGCACCGGCGATGGCGCAGACGGCATGACCTTCCTGCTCCAAGGAAACGCCGCCACAGCACTCGGCGCTGCAGGGGGCGGCGAAGCTTATGAAGGCATCCTGAAAAGCCTCGCCATCGAGCTCGACACCTACACCGGCGGCACCGATCCCAATGCCAATCACATCGGCATCCTCACCAATGGCGTCGTCTCGCCACACTTGAGTACTGCGACACCCTCCTTCGATATGGAGAACGGCGCCAGCCACACGCTCTGGGTGGACTACGACGGCCCGTCCGACACGCTGCGCGTTTACATCGTCCAAGGCGTCAGCACCACCAAGCCCGCCACCCCCATCCTCACCCAGACCGCGCTGAAACTCGCCAGCATCGTCGGTCCCAGCGCATGGATGGGTTTCACCGGCGCGACAGGCGGCTCCACCAACACGCATGAAGTGCTGTCCTGGGAGATAAACCTCAATGCCTTTGCATCCCCGACCCCGCCCGTAGTGACCAATCCCGGCCCACGCAGCAGCATCATCAATGCAGCAACCTCCTTGAGCATACAGGCCACGGATCTCAATCAGGACACGCTGGCTTTCAGCGCTGCCGGTCTTCCCACCGGCCTTTCCATCAATGCCGCCTCCGGCATCATCAGCGGCACGCCGACCGCCGCTGGCAGCTACCCCGTGACCGTCAGCGTGACCGATGGCAACACAACTCCTGCGACGGCATCCTTCACCTGGGTGATCAGCAATGCCCTGACCATGCAGCAGTCGCAGTCCGCCCCGGCGGGCGCAGGTGCTGCTGTGACCATGACCGCCGCCAGCACGGGTGGTGCGAACCCACGCTTCCGCTGGAACTTCGGGGATGGCACCCCTCAGACTGCCTACAGCAGCAGCGCCAGCATCAGCCATACCTTCGCCAATCCGGGACGCTACACCGTGGTCGTGACAGCTACGGATGATACCGGCGCAGTCGTCACCAGCACCTTCTTCCAGGCTGTTTATGCGCCGCTCACCGCCAGGAAGCCTGCCGTTTCCTCCAGCCTCATCTTCGAAGACCGCGCCACTGGCAATGACCGCGTCTGGCTCGTCAATCCGGACACCGATAGCGTGACCATATTGGATGCGGTGACTCGCGGCAAGCTCGCCGAGACCAGCGTGGGCACCGCACCGCGCAGCCTGGCGCTGGCTCCGGATGGGCGCGTGTGGGTGACGAATGCCGAGAGCTCCACCATCTCAATTTTAAACGGCACCACCTATGCCGTGGCCGGCACGCTCACCCTGCCACGCGGCTCACGCCCCTTTGGCATCGCCTTTGATCCGAATGGCGCCGCAGCCTACGTGGCCCTCGAAGGCAGCGGACGTTTGCTGAAGCTCAATCCCAGCACAGGCGCGCAGATCGCCACGCTCAATGCAGGCCAGCATGCGCGTCACGTCTCCGTCAGTGCGGATGGCTCGCGTGTGTATGTCAGCCGCTTCATTACGCCTCCGCTCCCCGGCGAAAACACCGCTTCGCCAAACACCACTGGACGCGGTGGCGAAGTGCTCGTTGTCACCGCCTCCACACTGGCACTGGAGCGCACCATCCTCCTGCAGCACAGTGAGCAGGCAGACACACCCACCTCCGCTCACGGCCTCCCAAACTACCTCGGCGTAACGGCCATCTCTCCCGACGGCCTTTCCGCCTGGGTGCCCTCCAAGCAGGACAACATAAAGCGCGGTGCCTTGCGCAATGGCGAGGGCCTCAATCATGACCAGTCACTGCGTGCCATCGCCAGTCGCATCAATCTCACCACGCAGTCCGAAGACTACGCGGGCCGTGTGGACTTCGACAACGCCGGCATGCCCAGCGCCGCCGCCTTCGATCCTTGGGGCATCTACATCTTCGTCGCCTTGGAAAGCAGCCGCGCCATCGCCGTGGTGGACGCATGGAACAAGACCGTTGTCACCCGCTTCGACGCTGGGCTCGCTCCTCAAGGTCTCGCACTGTCACCGGATGGCCGCACCTTGTTCGTGCATAACTTCATGAGCCGCACCGTCAGCGTGCATGACGTCAGCAGCCTCATCCAGGGCGGCAGCAACACACCTGCCACACTGGGCGTCGTGAACACTGTCACCACCGAAAAACTCAGCGCCACCGTGCTCAAGGGCAAGCAGCTTTTCTATGACGCCGCAGACGTACGTCTCGCCCTCCAGGAATACATCTCCTGCGCCTCCTGTCACAACGACGGCGGTCATGACGGCCGCACCTGGGACTTCACCGGCACAGGCGAAGGACTTCGCAACACCATCACACTCCGCGGTCATGGCGCGCATGGTGCCCTGCACTGGACAGGCAACTTCGACGAGATCCACGATTTCGAAGGCCAGATCCGCGTCTTCTCCGGCGGCACTGGCCTCATGACAGATGCTCAATTCAACACCGGCACCCGCAGCCAGCCACTCGGCAATTCCAAAGCCGGCGTCAGCGCCGACCTCGATGCACTCTCTGCCTACGTCACCTCCCTCACCACGGAATCCGCCAGCCCCAATCGCAACACCGAGGGCACCCTGACCATCGATGCACTGGCGGGCGAGCGCATTTTCCGCCAGCAAAACTGCGCCTCATGCCACAGCGGTTCGGCCTTCACCAACAGCGCGCTGAATGTCTTCCGTGATGTGGGCACCATCAAGCAGCCCACCAGCGGCAAACGCCTCAATGGCACGCTCACCGGCTTCGATGTCCCCACCATGCGCGGCCTCTGGGCCACCGCGCCTTACTTGCACGATGGTTCTGCGGCCACACTCTCAGACGCCGTCACCGCTCATCAAGGCGTCACATTGAATGCGGCGGATCTGGCCAGCCTCGTGGCATACCTCCAGCAGATCGACAACGCACCCGCCTCTGCGCCGCTGCCTGTCACGGTGGAACTCGCCACCACAGCCCCTGCTTCCTTGAGCGCTCCCTTTGGCGTCACTGCCACTTTCAGTCATCCCGTGACAGGTTTCACCCTGACAGACATCAGCGTGACCGGCGGCACCGCCAGTACTCTCACCGGCTCGGGTGCGAGTTACAGCTTCACCATCACGCCCACGGCCAATGTCACCATCAGCATCGCCGCAGTTCAGGCGCAGGATGCAGACATGGTGACAAACCTTACCTCCAACGTCCTCACACGCACCTACACACCGGCAGCCAGCGGCCCCGCCTTTGTAAGCCAGGACATCGGCAGTGGTTTCCTTGCGGGCTCCACCAGCATCAACATCAGCACTGGCGTTCATACGCTGGTCGCCTCAGGCCAGGACATTTACACCACGGAAGACGGCTTCCGCTTTGAGCAGGTCGTGCTCACTGGCGATGGCGAAGTGCGCGCCCGCGTGCGCAGCTTTGGCAACACCAACCCTTGGGCCAAGGCTGGCGTCATGGTGCGCGAGACGCTGGTCGCTGGCTCACGCCATGCCATGATGTTCATCACACCACCGGACGCAGGCAATGGCTTTGGCATGGTGTCACGTCTGACCGCCAATGGCACCACGGGCTATGCAGGCGGCCCGGCTCTGAGCACGGCTCCGGACAACTGGGTGCGTCTCGTGCGTGAAGGCAATGTGCTCACCGGCTATGCCTCCGCCAATGGCAGCACCTGGTCGCTCGTGGGCACCACCACACTGACCAATCTGTCTGTGCAGGTTTATGTCGGACTGGCAGCGACCGCTGCCGACAGCGGTTTGACGACCACGGCTGAATTTGACAACGTGCAGGTCATCGGCGCGCAGACAGCAGTGGCGCCCTCCGTCACGCTCAGCACGGCCTCCGGCATCGAGACCGGCCCCTTCACAGTGCAGGTGCAGTTCAGCCAAACCGTCACGGGACTGACGCTGTCTGATTTTATCGTGAGCAATGCGACTGCTTCCAATCTCACCGGCAGCGGTGCGGCCTACTCCATTACCCTGACTCCCGTGGCCGCTGGTGTGGTCACCGTGAGTCTTCCCGCAGGCGCCGCACAGAATGCCGCAGCCACCAGCAGCACCGCTTCCAACCTCGTCTCGGTCACCTACACCGTGCCAGCAGCCGTCGCCTTCGTGGGGCAGGATGTGGGCGCACCATTCGTGGCTGGCAGCACCACCTTCAGCAGCGGCGTTTATACCGTGAAAGGATCGGGCAGCGATATCTACGGCACGGCGGACGGCTTCCACTTCGCGCTGACTCAGCTCACAGGCGATGGCGAAATCCGCGCACGCGTCACCAGTCAGACCAATACCAATCCCTGGTCCAAAACCGGTGTCATGATGCGTGAGGCGCTCACCGCCGGCGCACGGCATGTCATGGCCTTCACCACGCCTGCCGGAGAGAACAACGGCTTTGGCATGGTCTGGCGTCCGACGGCCAATGCGGCCACAAATTACGCGGGCGGTCCTGCCTTGAATGCGGCTCCGAACAACTGGGTGCGCCTGGTCCGCAGCGGCACCACCATCAGCGCCTACGCTTCCGCCAATGGCAATAACTGGACGCTCATGAGCACGGCCACGCTGACAGGTCTTTCAAACACCGTGTATGTGGGTCTCGCAGTCACATCCGCCTCTCCCTCCACACTGGCCACATCCACCTTTGACAACGTGCAGATCGCCGGTGCGCAGGCAGTGGTGGCTCCGGCAGTGACCCTTGGCGCGGCATCTTCGACCGAAGCTGGGCCGTTCACCGTTCAGGCGCAGTTCAGCCAGGTGGTTACCGGTCTTGCCCTCAATGATTTCGTGGTGACGAATGCCACAGCGTCCAATCTCACCGGCTCTGGCACCAGTTACAGCGTGACGCTGACTCCCACAGCCACCGGTGTGGTCACGGCAGCACTGCCTGCCAATGCGGCGCAGAATGCGGCTGCAGTAGGCAGCACCGCTTCGAATACCATCAGCGTCACCTACACGCCACCAGTGGTGATCGCCTTGCAGGGACAAGATGTCGGCACCGTTCAGGTCGCAGGCAGCACAGCCTACAACAGCACCACGGACACCTACACTCTGAGCGGGGCAGGGGAGGAAATCTTCTTCGCCGCAGACGGTTTCCAATACGCCAGCACCCAGCTCACCGGCAATGGCGAGATCCGCGCGCGCATCACCAGCCAGAGCAACACTCACCCTTGGTGCAAAACCGGCGTCATGATCCGTGAGGCCCTCACCGCAGGCGCACGCCACGCCATCGCCTTCACCACGCCTGCGGCGGAAAACAACGGCTTCGGCATGGTCTGGCGCTCCACCGTCAATGCCGCCGCCGAATACGCTGGCGGCCCCGCAGTCAACGCCGCCCCCAATAACTGGGTCCGCATCGTACGCACCGGCGACACGCTCACTTCCTACGCATCGGCCAATGGCAGCGCCTGGACGTTGATCGAAACCACGACCCTGACTGGCCTCGCCAACGTCGTCCGCATCGGCCTCGCGGTCACGTCCTCTTCTCCCTACGACCTCGGCACCTCCACCTTTGACAACGTGCAGATCATCCAGGCCGCCGCCGCGCCAGCAGCAGCCGAAGTCGTGAAAAACACACTCGGCTCTTCAGCCCCTTCCATTGAGACCACCTCCCTTCAATCCACCCCGGCTCAGCCCATCGCAGACGCAGACCTCGATGGCGACAGCGTCAACGACCTCATCGAATACGCCCTCGGCAGCGACAGCAGCTTCGATGGCGGCTGGTGGCTCACCACCACGAGCGAAGGCCGTGTGGATGCCCATCTCAATCATCCCCGCAGCATCACCGGCATCTCCTTCCGCCTCGAAAGCTCCACCGATCTCCTCACCTGGACGCCACTGATGCTCGCCCCCACCGCCACCTCCGTCGGCGGCGATCTGGAACAGCTCACATGGAGCGGCATCACCAGCTTGAGCACTCAAAACACCCAGCGCGGCATCCTGCGCCTTCGAGTCACAAATCGCGATGGCACCAGCGCCACCACCACACCCCAGGCATGGCAGCGCTTCACCTTCACCTTCGCCGCAGGAACGCAGACCGCAGGCATCGCCCTCGTCAATGCACCTCTCTATGCCGGTCGCATCGAGCAGCTCTCCGGTTCATCAATCATCCTCGATAATGCTCAGGAGATCCACGCCGATCCTGCCACTGCCTCCTATCTCGAAGTGCTGGACGGCTCACAGGCCGGCCATCGTTTTGAAATCGCCGGCCTCACCTCAGGAGTCGCCACCGTGGCCGCTGCTTCACCCCTCAGCACACTCCAGACACTGCCCGCAGACTTGATCGGCGCTCGCGTCGTCGTCCGTCCGCATGTGACTCTGGCCCAGGCCTTCCCTGTGGAAGTCTTTCAGGCCGCCGCCGTGGCGGAATCCGCCGACCAAGTCCTCTTCTATGAAAACGGCACCTGGAACACCCATTGGCTCTCCGCACGTTCCGGCACACGCCAGTGGGTCTCCGCCAATGACACCGCAGAAATCTCCCAAAACTCGAAAATCATCCCCCCCGGCATCGGTCTCATGGTCAAAGCCATCAGCCAGCCCAAGTCCACCACACTCACCGGCCATGTCCGGCAGAACCCCTGGCGCAAATCATTGAACGAAGGACAAAATCTCCTCGCCATGCCCTGGCCTCTCGACGCCACTCCGCAGCGCCTCGGCCTCACCGCCGAAGCCGGCTTCACCGCCTCCATCAACATCTCCAGCGCCGACCAGCTCCAGCTCTGGAATGGCGACACCGTCCCCGGAGCCACCACCTACGACTCCTACTGGCTCCTCAAGCGCTCCCCCACCTCCTACTGGACGGCCAAAGCCAGCGCCTCACTCCTCAACGTCACCTCCACCCTCCCGCTCCCCTCCCACCGCGCCTTCTTCCTCAAAGCCCAGCCCCCCACCGCCACCCACGGCTGGCTCCTCCCATAAGCCTCCGGCCTTCCCCTCCGGTTCCGTCAAACCACCGTCAACAATCGCCAACCACTGTAAACTCCGCCTCCGCCCAAACTTCCCCTTGCCAAAAGGCCCCTTTATGGTTCCTTCGCGGCCCCACATCCCGAATACACACCGCCTGACAAGTTGTCCGGCCATTCAAACGAACCATGAGCGAAGCAACCACCACCGATTCCACCTCCTTCAAGATCCACGAAAAAGACACCGGCAGCGCCGACGTCCAGGTGGCCCTCTTGTCGAAGCGAATCAACGATCTGACGCAGCACCTTGGCAAGCATCAGAAAGATCACTCCACACGTCGCGGCCTCCTTCAGATGGTCGCACGTCGTCGCAAGCTGCTTGACTATCTCAAGCTGACCGCCAACGAGCGCTACCAGAAGCTCCTCAAGAGCCTCGGTCTCCGCCGCTAACAGAATTTTTGCGAGGGGTGATGCCACGTGCATCGCCCCTTTTTTCTGTTGCAGGCTTCTACACGCATGTCGGCACAGCCGATGTTCATGCTGCTTGGTACGCACTGTCGTACCACCGCCGGGCTGAAGCCTGGAATCTAATTTCACCCAAACCAAACAACACACACAAGCCAACCTATGGCCATTCATACACAAAAAATCCAGCTCGGTGCTGGTACCCTCGAAATCGAAACCGGCAAGTTTGCCAAGCTTGCTGACGGCGCTGTAACTGTCCGTCTCGGCGACACCATCATCCTCGTCACCGCAGTCTCCGCGACGAAAGTCAAAGACGGCCAGGACTTCTTTCCCCTCTCCGTTGAGTACAAGGAAAAAGCCTCCGCTGCAGGCCGCTTCCCCGGCGGTTACTTCAAGCGCGAAGGCCGCCCTACGGAAAAGGAAATCCTCACCTGCCGTATGACGGACCGCCCATTGCGTCCGTTGTTCCCGAAAGGCTACTACTACGACACCCAGGTCGTCGCCATCCTCCTCAGCGCTGACGGCGAAAACGATCCGGACATCTGCGCAATGAACGGCGCTTCCGCCGCTCTTTGCGTCTCGGACATCCCGTTCGCCGGTCCAGTCGGTGCCGTCCGTATCGGCCGCATCAATGGTGAGTTCGTCGTCAACCCGACCCAGAGCCAGCGCCTTGAAAGCGATCTGGACCTCGTCTACGTCGGCAACAAGACCGAAGTCGTCATGATCGAAGGCGCCGCCAACGAAATCCCAGAAGCGGAATTCGTCAAAGCCCTCTATTTCGCACAGACCGAAGTCGCCAAGATCGTCGTCGCTCAGGAAGAACTCACCAAGCTCGCCGGCAAGGCCAAGCGCGAAGTTCCTCTCATGCTCGTGAAAGACGAACTCCTCGAAATCGCCTACGCAGTTGCTGGCGATCGCATCGAAGGCGCTCTCTACACCCCTTCCAAGGTGGCTCGCGGCAAAGCCGTCGGCGCCCTCAAGGACGAAGTCGCTGAAGCCATCAAGGCCAAGTTCCCAGAAGCCACCGGCTTCGAAGTCAGCCAGGCCTTCGACTACCTCCAGAAGAAAGCCTTCCGCATCTCCATCCTCGACAAGAAGAGCCGTTGCGACGGCCGTGGCATCGACCAGCTCCGCCAGCTTTCCGGCGAAGCCTCCGTGCTTCCCCGCACTCACGGTTCCGCCAGCTTCACCCGTGGCGAAACGATGGCTCTCTCCATCGCCACCCTCGCTCCAGCAGACGAAGCTCAGGAAATGGACACCTACGCAGGTGGCCCGGAATCGAAGCGTTTCATCCTTCATTACAACTTCCCTCCGTTCTCCGTCGGTGAAACCGGCCGCTTCGGTGGTCAGAACCGTCGTGAAATCGGCCACGGTGCCCTCGCTGAGCGCTCCATCGAGCCAGTGATCCCTGCCAAGGAAGTCTTCCCTTACGCCATCCGCGTGAGCAGCGAAGTCATGGAGTCCAACGGCTCCACCTCCATGGCCTCTGTTTGCTCCGGCGTCATGGCCCTCCTTGATGCTGGCGTGCCTCTCAAGCGCCCCGTCGGTGGTATCAGCGTCGGTCTCGTCTCCGAGTTCGAAGGCGACAACATGACACGCTACCTCACGATGCTCGACATCATCGGCAGCGAAGACCACTTCGGCGACATGGACTTCAAGCTTTGCGGCACCTCCGAAGGCGTCACCGGCTACCAGCTTGACCTCAAGCTCCCCGGTCTCCCTCTGAGCATCCTCGAAGAAGCCATCGTCAAGGCCAAGGAAGGCCGCACGCAGGTTCTCTTCGCCATGGCGCAGGCCATCGCTGAAGTGAAGCCTCTCAGCCCGTATGCTCCTCGCATTGAGATCGTCAAGATCAACCCTGACAAGATCGGTGAGCTCATCGGTCCTGGCGGCAAGAACATCAAGGCCATCCAGGCCGAGTCCGGCGCTGAAATCAGCATCGAAGACGACGGCACCGTCTACATCTACGCTTCCCGCAAGGAAAGCCTCGAGCGCGCAGTCGAAATGATCAGCGGCACCTCTCAGGAAATCGAGGTCGGCAAGACCTACACCGGCCGCGTCGTCAGCACGACGAACTTCGGTGCCTTCATGAATCTGGGCGGCAAAAAGGACGGCCTGATCCACATCAGCGAACTCGCCGACTTCCGCGTCAACCGCACCGAAGACGTCGTCAAGACCGGCGATATCGTCACCGCCAAGTGCGTCGGCATCGACGACAAGGGCCGCATCAAGATGAGCCGCAAGGCCGCCATGAAAGAGAAGGACGCTGCCGCCGCCTCCGGCGACGCCGCTCCTGCTGAAGACGTGGGCTAAGCCTCATCCGCCAACACTCAAAACCACGAAGAGGCCGCAGCAATGCGGCCTCTTTTTTGTGCTGCGGCAGCCCAGCGATAAAAGCAGGATTTGTCGAAGGAGTTGCAGCCAGCGCTTCGTTCTGGCAAAACATCCAGCTACCAACCTGCTCCAGCCATGACCTCACGACGCCAGTTCATCTCCCAGTCCGCTCTCGCCTTCACCGCCCTGTCAGCCAGTCGCGTGCTCGGAGCCAATGACACCATCCGCATCGCTTCCATCGGCCTCGGCGGCCAGGGCCTGGGAAATGCCGGCCGCATGGCCAAGGTCCCCGGCGTGGAAATCGCTTATCTCTGTGATCCCGACACGGCGGCTTTGGATAAAGCCAAAAAGGTTTTCCCAAACGCCAAGACCACCCAGGACCTCCGCAAGGTCATGGATGACAAAAGCATCGATGCCGTCGTCGTCTCCACCGGCAATCACTGGCACGTCCTAGCCTCCATCTGGGCCATGCAGGCAGGCAAGGATGTGTATGTCGAGAAGCCCGTCTCGCACAACATCTGGGAAGGCCGCAAACTCGTCGAAGCCGCCCGCAAGTATAACCGCATCGTCCAAGGCGGCACCCAGCAGCGCAGCGATCCGCTGCAGGAGGAAATCAAAGCCTTCCTCGATGCCGAAACCATGGGGAAGATCAAATACGTCCGCTGCAATCACTACAGCCTGCGCAACTCCATCGGCAAACTCGCGCAGCCCCTCACGCCACCCTCAACTGTGGACTACGACATCTGGCTTGGCCCTGCGAAGGATGAGCCAATCTACCGCGAAAAATTCCACTACGACTGGCATTGGAACTGGAACACCGGCAACGGCGAGATGGGCAACTGGGGCCCCCACATCCTCGATGACCTCCGCAATGTCGTCTTCCGCGACAAAGTGCCTCTGCCCAAGCGCGTTATCGCCGGCGGCGGACGTTTTGCCTGGAATGACGCCGGTGAATCGCCCAACACCCACTTCGCCTACATGGACACCGGCACCATTCCGGTCATCGTGGATTTTCACAATCTGCCACGCCAAAAAGGAGTGAAGGCTCCCGACGTGTATCTGCGCCGCCGCACCGGCGCCTTCCTCATCATCGAGTGCGAAGGCGGCTACTACACCGGCAGCCGTGGCGGCGGTACCGCCTTTGATGCCGAAGGCAAAAAGCTCCACATCTTCAAAGGCGACGGCGGCAAAAACCACGCAGCCAATTTCATCGACGCAATCCGCAGCCGTAAGCAGGAGGACCTGAAAGCTGAAGTCGAAAAAATCCACTTCTCCAGCGCCTGGTGCCACCTCGCCAACAACTCCTTCCGCCTCGGCCAAAAGTACAACCGCGAACAAGCCGAAGCCGCAGTCAAAGATTTCCAGCCTTGGAACGACGTCATCGCCGACTTCCACCAGCACCTCATCAAAAACGAACTCGATGCCTCCACGCTCGACATCAAGATGGGCCCCATGCTGGAAATCGATGTCGCCAAGGAAACCTTCATCGGCGACACCGCCACACCAGAAGCCCTCGCCCTCCTCACCCGTGAGTATCGCCCAGGCTTTGAAGTCCCGAAGGCAGTGTAATTCCGTCGCTAGGTGCCATCCCTGACGGATGGCACCGTGCCATTCCACCCCCACATAAAAAGAGCGTCAGGAGAAATCCCCTGACGCTCTCGCGTGATTCATGCTGAAGTGACGATCATTTCGGCACTGTAGGCACAGCCGGAACTGCGGGAGCCGCAGGTGCCGGTGTCAGTGCTGCCTTGGCTTTCGCTGCGGCTTCCTCGATGGCCTTCGCTGCTTCAGCAGCTTTCTTTTCAGCTGCTTCCTTGAGTGCTGCGGCTTCCTTTTCTGCCGCCACTTTCAGTTCACTGGCCTTCTTTTCGGCAGCAATCTTCATTTCAGTCGCCTTCTGTTCAGCCGCCACTTTGGCCGCTTCCAGTTCCTTCGCCGCAGCGTCAGCGTTGGATTTGACGGCCTCCTTGACGGCTTCCTTGACGGCTTCCGACGCCTTCTTGGTGTCCTCGGCGGCTTTGGAGCCTTCCGGGGTTTTGTTGCAGGATGTCATGCTGCCCGCGAGCAGCCCGATGAGCAAAAGATGTGTGTATTTCATAATGTGGAAGTGCAGCGTCTGTGATGCAGGGGACTTTACAAGCGTTATAATAGAAAAGACTAGATTGGCACATTACTTCGCATCAAGCGTCAACTCGGTAGGCGCATTGGCTTTGATCTCCACTTCCCGCTCGGCCTTTTTGTCGCCCTCGCTTCGCACCACCAGCACCTTGCCTGTAGGGATGAAGAGCTTCGCCTCCGCATCATACGAATAGGTGAGTTTTTTCCGGTTCCCCTCGGCATCCTTCGTGCCGAAAATCTCCCAGCTGCCGGGCGTGCTCGAACTGAGTTTCAAGGTTCCCGCATTGAGGTTCAGCGCCTTGGTGGCCATCTTGCCCGCCTGCACTTCCACTTCCATCTGAGCCACGGCAGCCCCACGGGTCGCCACCACGAGGTATTTGCCGGCGGTGAGGTGGAGTTTAGGCTGCGCATCGTAGCTGTAGCTCGCCTTGGGGCGTTCCCCTTCAGCATTGGCTTCGCCAAACACATCCCAGTTGATTCCCTCAGGCGCAGGGTCCGCTCCTTCGGTCATGCCGGCACTCAGGCCCAGTGTGCCGGCATTGATGATGATCTGTATCTCCTTGAACTTGCCCGCCACGACTTCGACCTCCTGCTTCGCCTTGGCGCTGCCCCATTCCAGTTGCACCAAGTATTTCCCCGCAGGCAGGCTGAGCGTGGGCACGGAATCATAGCTGTATCCAGCCTTGGTCCGGTTCCCTTCGGCATCAGCAGCGCCAAAAACCTCCCACGTCACATCTTTCGAAAGCGCTTCCGCACCTTCCGTGGTGAGTGCAGAGAGTTTGATCTTGCCGGCTCCAAGAGACACCACCTTTTCAAGCGTGGCTCCGGCCTTGATCTCCACCATCACCTTGCCCTTGGCATTGCCCACTTCGACCTCCACCTGGTACTTCCCTGCTGGAAGTGAAAGGGTGGGCTGCGCATCGTAGCTATACGCGATCTTGGGCCGGTTGCCCTCGGCATCGGCTTCGCCAAACACTGAGGTGCGCTAAAATCCTGGACCAGGGAATAAGGGACAAGCACCATGAAGACAGTAAAGCGACAACGTTATAGCAATGATTTCAAAGACCGTGCCCTGACACTGGTAGGTCTTGGCAGGCCGGTGC